>ENA-ORRA01000134-ORRA01000134.1-human-gut-metagenome-genome-assembly--contig:-NODE-134-length-78280-cov-4.539776_pt1 | contig 78280 bp, 99 predicted proteins | sample MGYA00242169_ERZ509122 | MGnify/ENA primary metagenome ERZ509122 (study PRJEB26280, sample SAMEA2338650) | human gut metagenome | biome: human gut; feature: human-associated habitat; material: faeces...
CCGAAATGAATTTCAAGACCTTGTGAAATACGATCTAAATATCGAACTCATGGGAAAATACGCCAATATGATTTTAGTCAAAGATGGCGTAATTGTAGATGCATTAAAACGTATTCCTGTATATGAAAATGCCAAACGATTCATCCATCCAGGCGCAAAATATGTAGCTCCTACTCAACCGGAGAAGAAAAATCCATTTGAGATCCGAGATATTGATTTAGATCAAAGTCTTGTTAAACAGATCTATGGCTTTTCACCATTACTTTCAAATGAATTTTTATATCGTATAAACAATAACGAAAAATACATCGATATATTAAATGAACTTGTGAATTCAAATATACTCTATATCTATAAAAAAGACTTTCATTGTATTGAACTCAAACATTTAAATGAACAACCAAAGACCTATACGATTATGGAAGGATTAAATCATTTATATGAAGAAGATGAACAAAAAAAGCGGATCAAAGAACAATATGGCGATATTATTCGTACTGTAGAAAAGGAAAAATTAAAACAAACAAAAAAACTACCAAAGCTAGAACAAGCATTAGAAGATGGAAAAGACTATCATAAATATCAAGAATATGGTGATTTGATCTTTGCGTATATGTATCAGATTCAAAAAGAAAAAACAATTGTATTACCTTCTTTTGAAACCAATGAAGATGTAACAATTCCAATTGATATGCGTTATGATCTAAAAACAAATGCGAATAAATACTATCAGAAATATCATAAGATGAAGCGTAGTCTAGTGATCTTAGAAGAACAAATTGAACAATGTAAACAAGATATTGAATACTATACACAACTCGAAGAACAGCTTCAACACTGCAGTGTCTTTGATGCTGGTGAAATTCGAGAGGAACTTGTTAAACAACATGTATTGATGCCTAAAAAAGACAATAAACGTAAAAAGAAGAACAATAAGCCAAATGTCCTTCATTTAGAATTTGATGATTGCGAAATCTATGTAGGTAAGAATAACATACAAAATAACTATGTAACACACCAAGTCTCTAGAAAGAACGATTTATGGTTCCATGTGAAAGACTATCATGGTTCTCACGTACTATTAAAGAGTGAAGACTTTACCGAACCACAAATTCGATTATGTGCAATGTTAGCCGCGTATTACTCCAAAGGCAAAGATTCAAGTTCTGTACCCGTAGATTATTGTTTGATCTCACAAATTAAAAAAGTACCTGGATCTAAGATTGGTTTTGTGACAATGAAATCCAATAAGACCATTTATATTGACCCAGATGAAAATTATTTATTAGAAATCATTAAAAATCATCAAATAAAGTAAAAGAGATGGAAAATTCCATCTCTTTCTTTTATCCTTTTACTTCGACTGTAGAACCATCAGGACCTGGTGTGTTTTTCAAGTAATCAACGATTTCTTGACGCTTGTCTGCTTTACAAGGTTTACATGCGATATGATCCATATCACCTGTTACCAAGGCTTCAGCCATACCACTACATCCAGGGAATCCACAACCACCACAGTTATATCCAGGTAGTAATGATGTTACTTTTTCTACACGTACATCTGCTTCTACTTTTAAATATTTGTCGGCAACACCTAGACCTAAGCCAAGTACTGCACCAAGTACAAGCATCATAATTACGGCTACGATTACCATATTTATTCTCCCTTCACTTGATTGTGAGCTGGATTGTTTGTACAGGCATAATCCTTACATCCATCACAATCCGCTTTTAAATCTTCACACCCTTCTGGTTTGGGTGTTTTTTTATTCATTAAATACAAAACAATATAGATAGCGACTAATGCGCCAAAGAACAATATTGCCAATAAATATTTCATTATACAATTCCTGTAAAGCAAGAGAAGGCCATGGCCATGATGGCAGCTACGATCAAGGCGATTGGATTACCAACGAAGGCATTTGGAACTTCACTTTGTTCTAGTCTTTCACGAATTGTAGAGAAAATGAATAATACAAGGGCAAATCCTAATGGAGTACCAATTGAGTATACTAACATTTGTGCAAAATTATAACTATTAGAAATGTTTACTAAACATACATTCAAAACAACACAGTTTGTCGTAATCAATGGTAAGTAAACACCTAATGATTTATAAAGTGCAGGACTTGTCTTTTTAATGAACATTTCTGTTAATTGAACTAAAGAAGCGATGACCAAGATAAATGTAATCAAATCCATAAATTCAAGTTGTAAAGGTACAAGTACTAAATAATAAAGTGCATATGTAACAAGTGCTGCAACAACGATAACGAAGACAACGGCAACACCCATACCAATTGCTGAGCTTTTCTTTTTAGAAACACCCATGAATGGGCACATACCTAAGAATTGAGTTAAGATAACGTTGTTAACTAAAACACTCGTTACTAAAAGTGCCATTAATTCACCCATCTTACTTTTCCTCCTTCGCTGCAGCTTCTTCTTTTGCTGTTACATGTTGTTTATAAGCACCAACAGCAGCAGCTAAAACCGCAAATGTAATGAAGGCTCCAACACTCGATCCAAAGATACTTACTGTGAAGTCTTCAGGAATAATGTGTAAGTTTAACCAAACTTGCGCTTCGTTAAATGGGTTTACCACTTTGATTCCACCTGTTGAAATCAATTCACGAATAAATGACATCGCAAGTACTGCTAGAGTATATCCTAGACCCATTCCTAAACCATCTAAAGCTGAATCTAAAACACCATTTTTACTTGCGAAAGCTTCTGCACGACCTAAGATGATACAGTTAACTACAATCAACGGAATAAATACACCTAAGCTTGTATTTAAACTTGGCGCATAGGCTTGGATCAACATTTGAATGATCTTAACCAATGTGGCGATGATGACAATATAAACGGGAATACGAATTTCATCTGGCGTAATTTTACGAACACATGAAATAATCACGTTAGACATGATTAATACGATAATAACACTAACACCCATACCAATCGCATTGTTTACAGTTGTAGTGATGGCTAGTGTTGAACAAATTCCTAAGAATAATGAGAATACTGGGTTATCTTTAATTAAACCCGCTTTAAAGTTTTCAAAACGATTCATCTAGATAACCTCCTTACTTTAATGTATCGACAAGTTTTGCCGCTTCATGAATACCACTAACAACAGGGCCAGAAGAAACAGTTGCACCAGAAATTGTATCCAATTCACCAGTCGCATCTTTTCCTTCTAGAGATTTTCTAAATGGAGCTTCTGTTACTTGTGATCCTAAACCTTTTGTATCGCCATTGCTGATGGCATTGTATTTGTCGATTTTCTTACTATCTTTATCAATAGAAACTAAGAATACAGTTCCTTCTTTATATCCACTTACACTCATGTTGAAGATATAAACGTTTTTATATTCATAAACCTTTTGAACCGTTTTAGAATCCAATGTTGCATCGACCAATTTAAAATCATTGGCGTTCGCATCTGGATACATAGCTAATAATGATTCTTTTTCTTGTTTTTCGTTATTTGCAGCAATAACAGGGGCAGTCATTTGATTCGCAAATGCCAAGGCACCACCGGCAACAGCTGAAACAATCGCCAAGAATAAACCTAAATGTACGATCTTGTTCATAGTGTTACCTCCACTGTTTCAACAACAGCTGCAGTTTCAGGAACCGTATCTACCTTTTGAATAGAACTAGCTGCATAGAAACTGATTGCTAAACCAATCAAAGCTAGACATGCACAAACAATTCTTGATTTTTTTACCAAATCCAATTGTTTTCCATCGAAGCAAGATTCGATCCAAGGCGTAAACATATTCATCAATAAGATGGAATATAAACATCCTTCTGGAAGATTTGCTTTTAAACGAACTAAAGTTGTTAAAATTGCTGCACCCATCGCAAATACAACACGTCCACTTGCACTTGTTGGACTTGTGACTGGGTCTGTCAACATAAATACAGCACCAAAAATAACACCACCTGTTAATAAGTGTAATAATGGATACCAAATAACAGCTGGAATTCCATGGTATGAATCAATGCCTGTAATAGCCGCTACAACGGCTGTTAACACAAAGATTGTTCCTAAATAAACAACAGGAACTCTCCAATCAATAATTTGACGAAGGGCAAGTACTACACCAATAATCAAAATCAAGATTGAGAATGTTTCACCAATAGATCCAGGATACGTTCCTAAAGCTAGACCTGCAAAGCCTCCATATTGAGATAAGAATGAATCCAATACAGTTGCATTGCTTGGCAACCAATGGTATGTGCTCGCAATCACTGTTGTTGGTGTTGCTTGTGAAATTAGACCTACACTCACACCTGTAAAAGCTTGTAGAATCACAGCACGTCCTACAGCTGCAGGGTTAAAGATGTTTTGTCCAAAACCACCAAATAATAATTTCGCAAGTACAATTGCGAATACTGTCGCAATAATAACTGCATAACAAGACATATTCACAGGTACCATTAAAGTTAAAATGATAGCTGTTACCCATCCAAATGAGCTCTTTAAGAAAGTTTTAACATCTTTCTTCATAATCTTTGCGAAAATGGATTCGCAAACGAATGTAGTAATTAAAGAACAAGCTAATAAAAGAATACAATGTAAAGCAGCACTAGCTCCCCATGCAGAGGCATAGTAAATAACGGCTGCTACAAACACAACAAGTAAACTTAAAGATAATTCTTTCATGATACGTTGTGTTGACAAGTTATTCTTAATGCTTGGACTTACATGAAAAGTAAATTTCATTTGAATCCTCCCTACTTTTTCTTAAGCATAACAATACGTTTTGCCTTACGAACATTTTCAGTTACATCGATATGAGATGGACAAATATAAGTACACATTCCACATTCGATACAACTCATAACGCCACGTTTTGACATTTCGTCAACGTCATTGGCTTTCAATGCAGCTGTAATTCTTACTGGCTGTAATCCACTTGGACAATGATCACTACATTTACCACAACGTAAACATGCGATCGCATCATCATTTGCAGCTGGAAGTACAGTTAATGCATTCATAGCACGATCAACGACAAACATATCATTGACAATGGTTTTACCCATCATAGGTCCACCTGAAATCAAGCGGACAGTATCTTGTGTATAACCACCACAAGCTTCAATGATCTCACTAACAGGCATACCAACAGGTACACATACATTGTGAGGATCTTTTACACATTCCCCACTAACTGTAAGATTCTTTTGTGTGATGGCTTCTCCTTTTTCAAAGGCTTTCGCAATCGCGATGGCACTTGAAGCATTTCCAATGATAGCACCCGCTTCTGCAGGTAATCCACCATATTCTTTATGTAATACTTCACGCACTAAAACACGTTCCCAACCCATTGGATACACATCAGGGACTGGACGAACCTCAACTCCAGCCGCATCTGTCAATGCAGATTTCACTTTTTCAATTAAATCTGGGTGAGATTCTTTGATACAAATGTAAACCGTTTTGGCTTCAGCCATTTTCTTCATGATTTTTGCACCTGTAACTAAATCTTTGGCATCATCCATGACAGAACGGTAATCGGCTGTGATGTATGGTTCACATTCAACGGCATTGATCAATACATAATCAACTCCATCTGGTTTCATATATTTTACATAGGTTGGGAAACCAGCTCCACCTAAACCAACAATACCTGCATTCTTTACAAAATCAACACACTCTTGGCGAGTAGCACTTTGCCAGTCTAATGGCGCAAAAGATTGAACTTTCGTTTGTTTAAAATCGCATTCAATCACCATGTGATTTTGTGGACGCAAAGAATTGTGCATACGCTTAACAATTCCTTTGTAAGTTCCAGAAACACTTGAATAAATTGGCACATAAAAACCTGACTTTGTTTCAGCCAGTTTTGTTCCAACCGATACAGTATCACCCTCTTCGACAAGAATATCAAAGTCTAAAGTACGGCCTGCAACCAAAGGAATATAGACTTCCTTTTTAGGCATAAGATGTAATAATTCAGACTTTTCTGTCAATTCTTTTTTACCAGGGATATGCTGTCTCATTGGTCCTAAAAATAGTGACATATAAATCCTACCTCCCATTTATACTTTTTAATCATAGGCTTTTTTTTTCACAAGTTCAAGATTTTTTTGACAATTTCCCATAATTCAGGTAAGTACTTACATTTACATTAAATGAAAAACATCTTATAATACTCTTATGCAAAAAAATAAATCCATTCTATCCTGGCTGGTAATATCCGTATGCTTTCTCATCTTTATTAGTTCCGTTATATTCTTTGTTCAAAATAAAGGTAATGAAACAACAGAAAACCTAAATGTTACATTAACAGATGTTGGCTTTGACACGCCCATTACACTCAATTGCTCATGTTCACAAGCCGATTTTGCCAAGTATACAAAGATTGTAAGAAAGACATTTAAAGAAAACAACAAACGCTTTGACCAGTACCACGCCTATAAAAATATGAATAACCTATATACATTGAATCATGAAGCTTATAATCATCCGATTCAAATGGATGAAACCTTTATAGATTGTTTAAAACTAGCCATGCAGATGCAGTCTGAAAACTCACAATTTGATATCAGCCAAGGCGCACTTTTAAATCTATGGCATGAGGCTAGAGAAAACACACAAATCCCTCCAAGTGATGACAAGATTCAAGAAGCTTTAAATCATATTGACTTAGATAAAATTCAAATATCTGGTCATGAAGTATCTTACTTAGATCCAGAACTATCCATCGATCTTGGTGCCATTGCCAAAGGATATACCGCTCAACTTGCCAAAGAAGCATTAAATAAAGCTGGCCTATCCAATGGATATATCAATGCGGGAGGTAATGTTGTCTTACTTGGCAAAAAAGAAGATGGCACAAATTGGAAGATTGGTATTCAAAGTCCAGATGCAAGTGATGCCCTAGTTCAATATTCAACAAAAAAAGCCACTTGTTTAGTTACAAGTGGAGATTACCAAAGATATTTTACATATAAGAATAAAAAATATTCCCATATTATTGATCCTAAAACCGGTTATCCTGCAAACTATGTTCGAAGTGTAACCGTCATCACAAAAGATTCAGGCAAGGCCGATGCCTTAAGTACAACACTATTTTGTATGAGTGTAGAAGATGGAAAAAAATATCTATCGACTCTTGATTATGATGTACAAGCCATATGGATCGTAGATAAAGATAGTGATGTTTCATCGGATTTAGAAACAAAAGATTATAAAATCATCACAACTGATAAAATAAAAAACAGAGTAACTCTTGTTGATTAGAGTTACTCTTTTCATTTACATATTAGTCATGTAATACGTGGTTACAACGATCACACAATCCATCTTCATTTTCAGATTCCGTATAGTTCCAGCAACGAGGACATACATGACCTGTAGCCTTTTCTACTTGTACCTGACAAACTTCAAATTGTTCTAATTCATCCGTTGTGAATGTGACTTTAGATACAATAAACCATTGTGCAGCATTACTTAATACACGATTCATAATTTCTTTTTGTGCATCACTTACATGTAATACGACATGCGCTTCTAATGATTTACCAATTAAACCTTGAGCACGAGCATTTTCAAGTGCTTTGAAGACATCCTTACGAACTTTGAATAATTCTTCCATATCCGTTTTGATCTTTTCAACATCAAAATCTAATTCTAGATCTTTGAATGTCGTTAAGTGGATACTTTCTGCATCAAAGTGCATGTAGTCATTGACTTCTTCACAAGTATGAGCCAAGATTGGAGCCCATAATTTAGTCATTACTTCAACGGCATTATAAAGTACTGTTTGAACTTGACGACGAACTGGTGCATCTTCTTTTTCGATATAAAGAATATCTTTTGTGTAGTCTAAGTAGTAAGCGGATAATTCGTTCGTCATTAAGTTTGTCAAATATGTAACAACATCGGAGAAACGATATTCATTATAAGCTTTTCTACAGAAATCTACGGCATCTTTTAATTCAGTTAAAATATATTGATCCAATTCACTTAATTCATTGAAGTTTACACAATCTTTGGCAGTAAATTTTTGATCATCTAAGTTTGCCATTAAGAAACGCAATGTATTACGTACTTTACGATAGTTTTCACTGACTTGTTTCAAAATCTTTTGACCCATTGAAACATCCGCTTGATAGTCTACGCTACAAGCCCATAAACGTAAGATATCCGCACCATATTTCTTTGTGATTTCACTAGGAGCTACGGCATTCCATTGGGATTTAGACATCTTAACGCCCTTTTCATCCATAACAAAACCATGTGATAAAACTTGTTTGTATGGAGCTTTACCATGAACGGCAGTACCAACAATCAAACTAGAGTTGAACCAACCACGATATTGGTCACTACCTTCAAAATATAAGTCAGCAGGATAGCCTAAACCACGATCCATCATAGCGCCTGTATGACTTGATCCTGAGTCAAACCAAACATCCATAGTATCCGTTTCTTTACGGAAGATACCATTTGGTGAATGTTCATTTGTATATCCTTCTGGTAATAAATCTTTAACATCTCTTTCAAACCAAACGTTTGATCCATATTCACCAACTAATTTGGCTACATGATCAAAAATAGCTTGATCCATAATTGGAGTATCGTCTTCTCCATAAATAATAGGAATTGGAACACCCCAAGCACGTTGACGAGAAATACACCAGTCATTACGATCGGCGATCATATTGTGCATACGTTGTTCACCCCAAGCAGGTACCCAAGATACCGAGTGAATTTGTTCTAACAGTTCATCACGAATTTGATCAATTGACGCAAACCATTGTGTTGTAGCACGGAAAATAATAGGTTTTTTAGTACGCCAGTCATGTGGATAAGAGTGGGTAATGAATTGAAGTTTTAATAGTACACCCAACTCATCTAATTTTTGAGTGACTGTCTTGTTGGCATCTTCCACATATTGACCGGCAAGCCATTCACCAACATCATCCATCATGCATCCTTGTGCATCAACGTTACAATATACTGGTAAACCATATTTCATACCAATGTTAAAGTCATCCACACCAAATCCAGGTGCTGTATGAACACATCCAGTACCAGCATCAGCTGTTACGTGATCTCCACACATCAATAAACTTTCTCTTTCTGGATACAATGGGTGTGTACATGTAATGTATTCGAATTCTTTACCTTTGAAAGTCTTTAAAACATCACGTTTTTCAACTTCAAACTTATCACATAATTCTTCAACCATGCTTGAAAGCATAATCAATTTTCCCTTTTCTGTATCCACTAATGAATAGTCAAAATCAGGATTTACACTAATTCCTAAGTTTGCAGGAATTGTCCAAGGTGTTGTTGTCCAAATCACAAAGTTGCAGTCTGTATCCAATACACCTTTTCCGTCTTTAACGGCAAATTTAACATAAATAGTTGGACTCTTTACATCTTTATATTCAACTTCAGCTTCCGCTAAAGCTGATTCACTACTTGGTGACCAATAAACTGGTTTTAATCCTTTGTAGATCAAACCTTTCATGGCCATCTTTCCAAAGATTTCGATCTGGTGTTTTTCAAAACCCTTTTGAAGTGTGATATATGGATGATCATAATCTCCAATCGATCCTAAGCTTAAGAATCCAGCTTTTTGATTGGCTACTTGTTTTAAAGCATAGTCGTAACAGATTTTTCTAAATTCAGCAATTCCCATTTTCTTACGGTCATACCCCAATTTAGTCACAGCTGTTTCAATTGGTAAACCATGTGTATCCCATCCTGGAATATATGGTGTTTTGTATCCTTCCATAAAGTGAGATTTTACAATGACATCTTTTAATACCTTATTTAAGGCATGTCCTAAGTGGATATCACCATTTGCGTAAGGAGGACCATCATGTAATACAAATGATTCAGCTCCTTTTCTTCTTTCTAACATCTTTTCATACAATTTTTCGTCTTGCCAGCGTTTCTGGAAACCAGGCTCTTTTTTAGTCAAATTTCCACGCATTTCAAATGCCGTTTTAGGCATATGAAGAGTTTCTTTGTAGTCCATACTTTATCTCCTTTTCCAAATAAAAAAACGTCCTTATAAAAGGACGTAATAAACACGCGGTACCACCTTAATTCATAGTTTTCACTATGCACTTTCATGAGATAACGGCTCAACCGGATCAAACTACTATCATTTCGTAAGATCAGCTCAAAAGGGATACCTTAATTCTTATTCATACAATGTTTCACCAAAACTCATTGCTCTCTTAAATCCTAACGAATAAAGGCGTGTCTTTATCTTAGCTAAATATATTGATCAAAGTTCAAAACAAGTCTTCCCTTTTTTGTGGTAGAAACCACTTCTTTAAACTGGAATCGACCTGTCTTTCTGATTGACACGAAATCATTATTGCACAATTGTAAATTTTGTTCAAGTACCACATCATTAACTTTCACAAATCCTGCATGAATCTTTTTTAACGCTTCACTTCTAGAACAATGTGACAATTGCGCAACTACACTATCTAAACGTAAACTGCTGCACATAATATGTATTTCTTTTTTGTTATTTTCCGTAATGATATAGTCTAAACACTCTTCAAAATGCACTGTACACTTACCAATCTGCGTACAATTGTCAATGATATATTTTGAAATTTTTTCTTTACAAAAGATATATAGATCATCTTCTTGTACAATCAAATCCCCAATGACACTTCTTTCAATGCCAGAGTGCATCAAACAACCTAAAAGATCGGAGTGGGTTAATGTTTTAAATCTTGAATTGTATGTGGCATGAAGACAAACGCAATCACTAAAGCCCTCATACCCTTCAGGTACAAAGCAAGCAATCTTTCGTTGTGCTTGATCATAACCACCATCAAAAACAAGACATATATTTTTGGGCACCATGCTTTGAAGAATGTTCTGTTCAGAAATCGATAAAAAATAGGTCATGATCGACCTATTTTGTTTTTGAAAGATACGAATTTGATCTTTCATCTGCGAAATAAACACCTCATGACCTACCATAAATGAGCTCATTAAAAGTAATTATTAGTCTTCATCTTCGAAGTCGTCTGGACTTCCTAATGAAATAGTTCCTTGTACACCAATTTCAGCTGGAGAACATAAAATTACGTTCTGACCGATTTTCTGAATCTTTCCATCAAGCGCATAAACAACACCTGTTAAGAAATCAATTGTACGTTGTGCATAATCACGATCTAGCTTGTGTAAGTTAACTACTACAGCACGACCTTCTTTTAAGCGTTGTCCTACTTCTTCAGCTTCTCCAAAGCTTCTTGGTTCAAACAATACCATTTTTGTATTTGAATTCAAAGAAGTTGCGTTCGTACGAGTCTTTGGTCTCTCATAACGACTTTGAGGTTCTACTTCTTCTACCTTTTCAGCTTGTGGTGCTTCTTGATAATCATCATCTTCTTCGATTGGAGCAACGAAGTCTTTTACTTTATCCATAAATCCCATGGGAAAAACCTCCTTAACGAACATAATTATAGCACAAAGAATAACTTATTCAAACTTATATTATTTTTTTTCTTTTCAAACAAAAGACATGCCATTTTGACATGTCTTTCACGCGTTTATTCTGTTTCAATCAAGCCGTAACCACCATCGTGACGTTTGTAGCAAACGGCAATCTTATTTGTTTCATCATCTGTATAAATGAAGAAATCGTGTCCTAATAATTCCATTTTCATGATGGCTTCATCTAAGCTCATTTCTTTTGGAACGATAGATTTAGTACGAACAACTTCGTCATCATCTACATCTTCATCATTAAATAATTCATGATCTAAGAAAGCTTCGGCAAGTGATTCTTTATTTTTACGTGTTAAACGTGTTTTTGTTCTACGAATTTGATCTTCCAATTTATCTACAGCACGATCAATAGCTGCATATAAATCGTCATCTACAACCTCGGCACGTAGAATCGCATAACGTGTTGGGATTGTAACTTCAATCTTCTGTTTTGTCGGATATGTACGGACCAAGACATTGGCTACATCATCCTCTCCGATAATGAAGTACTTTGTTAAAACATCCAATTTCTTATTAATTTTTTCTGAGATTCCCTGAGTTACTGTGATGTTTTTTCCTACAATATTGACTTTCATATTATGTACCTCCTATATGATTTGTATTGCTACTTAGATTATAGCACGTTTATTTTGTTTTACACTTTTCGACAAGAAATGACAAAAATATAACCAGTTTTGCCAAGGAGGTTGACAAGATAAAATGTAACAACTTTCAGAAAATGACTTGCATATTTTCATTACATGAGCTATAGTATAGCCAGGTGATTAACATGAACATTCAATCTACATATTTTTACTTTTACTTTAGATAGCCCTAATTAAACCAATCAAAACTGAATGGTATTTTAATTAGGGCTTTTAAGCATTAACAATTTTACTGTTAATGCTTTTTTGTTACTCACAAATGGAAAGAAGGATATTATTATGATTATTACTTTAAAGAAAAATGCACCTAAACACGATGTCGACAAATTGATTGACAAATTTGAAGGCATGAATCTTCATGTCACAATGATTCAAGGCGATAACTATAACGTCTTTGGATTGGTTGGAGATACAAGTGTTGTTGATGAAAAAAGCGTTATGGCTAACCCTATCGTCTATAATGTTCAGCGTGTTGCCCAACCTTATAAATTGACCAACCGTATGTTTCATCCAGAAGATACCATCGTAGATGTGAATGGCATTCAAATCGGTGGCAAAAAAATTGCGATGATTGCAGGTCCATGTTCTGTTGAGGGTGAAGACCAAATCTGTCGTATTGCCAAAGAAGTAAAAGCAGCCGGTGCTGATATGTTAAGAGGTGGCGCTTATAAGCCTAGAACAAGTCCATACGCATTCCAAGGTATGGGTACTGCAGGAATCATGGCCATGGTAAAAGCTAGAGAAGAAACAGGACTTCCTATTGTATCTGAACTAATGAGTGCAGAACATTTAGATGAATTCGTAGAAAATGTAGATATCATTCAGATTGGTGCACGTAATATGCAAAACTTTGATTTATTAAAAGCTGTAGGAAAAACGAAAAAACCAATTTTATTAAAGCGCGGTATGAGTGCTACGATTCAAGAATGGATCATGGCTGCTGAATACATTATGTCAGAAGGAAATCCAAACGTCATTTTCTGTGAACGTGGTATTCGTACATTTGAAACCTATACACGTAATACTTTGGATTTAAGTGTTGTACCAATCATTAAAGAAAGAACACACTTACCTATCATCATTGATCCAAGTCATGCCGCTGGTGATTATAAATTAATTGAATCCCTATCCCTTGCCGCTATTGCAGCTGGCGCTGATGGATTGATCATTGAAGTGCATGACGATCCAGAAAATGCTTGGAGTGATGGTGCTCAAAGCTTAAAACCAAAACGTTATGCCGAACTTGTTGAAAAAGGAAAAGCCATCGCAAAAGTTATTGGAAGAGAGTTATAAGAAACTGCACACGCAGTTTCTTTTTATGTTAGAATGTTTTGGGTGATACAATGAACAATCCTTATCCTTATTCAAATGACAATAAAAGATATCAAACCATTAATTATTATTTTCGCAACAAATACCATCAAAAAGTGGCGAAGATTCCATTAAATGCTGGCTTTACCTGTCCAAACCGTGATGGATTTAAAGGAACAGGAGGATGCACGTTCTGTTCGAGTATGGGCTCAGGTGATAGTATTTTATGTTTTGATGATTCTTTGCAGAAACAATATCAAGAAGGCTTAAAGCGCATGCAAAATAAGTGGCCCGATTGTATTGGTTTTGCGTATTTTCAAAGCTATTCCAATACATATGCTCCACTACCTATCTTGAAGAAAATATATGACCCTTTCTTTAAAGATCCAGACATTCCTGGCGTTGCGATTGCGACTCGTGCTGATTGTTTAAATGATGAAATTATAGACTACTTAAATCAACAAGATAAGGAAGTCTGGCTAGAGTTAGGTCTTCAAAGCGTACATGAAAGCACCATGGAACGCTGTAATCGAAAACATTCAACACAAATCGTGTTTGATTGGTTGGACAAATTAAAGGACACAAACATCAAAACATGTGTACATATTATCAATGGACTTCCTGGTGAAACCAAACAAGACATGTTAGAAACTGTCAAACAGATTGCTAAACATCCTGTCGATGCGATTAAGATCCATATGCTGCACTTAATTGAAGGGACACAAATGGCTAAAGAATATGAAAAAGAACCATTTCATATTCTAACTTTAGAAGAATATGTCGATATTGTAGTCGATCAATTGGAGTTATTACCCCAAGAAGTCATCATTGAACGTTTAACAGGTGATGGAATTGCGAAAGATTTAATTGTACCAAAATGGACAATCAAGAAAACGATTGTGACAAATGAAATCGATAAGTTAATGGTAAAAAGAAATACGTGGCAAGGCAAACATGTCTAACCACGTATTTTTATTTATTTCAAATTTAAACAATAATATCTTTTCTTACCACGACGAATGATTACATAGTTTGATACATATGCTTGAGTAGAATCAATAACTAAAGTTTCATCATTGACTTTGACACCATTTAAGCTAATGGAGTTTCCTTTGATCCACTCTCTAGCTTCACGACGACTTGAAGCAATCTTAGTCTCCACTAAAACATCGATTAAAGTCTTTCCAGCTTCTTGATCTACTTTGTCCATGTTTTTAACCGCATCTAAACGTTGTTGTTCATCCAAATCATTGAGTTGACCTCTGAATAATGCGTTTGTGATTTTTAATGCCGATTCTAAACCTTCTTCACCATGTAAATCACGTACAACTTCTTCAGCCAATTTCTTTTGTGCCTCACGTCTTCCAGCATCTTCCTTTAAAGATACTTCTAAAGCATCAATTTCTTCTTTTGTTAGGAATGTTAATTTCTTTAAGTATTCAATTACCTTTGAATCATCTGTATTGAACAAGAATTGGTATAGTTCATAAGGTGAAGTCTTTTTAGGATCCAACCAAACAGTTCCTGTTTCACTCTTACCAAATTTAGTTCCATCTGCCTTCGTGATCAATGGCATAGTCAATCCGTAACATTTAACATCAGCACCACATTTTTTACGAATCAATTCCAAACCTGAAGTAATATTTCCCCATTGGTCCTGTCCACCAATCTGCATTGTACAACCTCTTGTCTGGTATAGATTTAAGAAATCCAAAGATTGAAGGATCATATAAGAAAATTCTGTATAACTGATTCCTGAATCTAAACGTTTTTTAACAGTTTCTTTATTCAACATATAGTTTACGTTGAATAATTTTCCATAGTCACGTAAAAAATCAATAATTGTGATATCTTTTGTCCAATCTAAGTTATTGACCATGTCAAAACCCCATAATTTAGAGATTTGTGCATGTAATGCATCATAATTTGATTTTAATACTTCTGGAGTCAACATACTTCTTTCTCCAGTTGCCTTTGGATCTCCAATAAATCCAGTGGCTCCACCCACCAACATGATTGGGTGATGTCCATGTTTTTCTAAACGTTTTGCCATTAATAAAGATGAATAATGCCCAATGTGCAAGCTATCTGCCGTTGGATCTGTACCAATATAGAATGTAACTTCCCCATTATTGATTACATCTTCTACTTCTTCACTTGTGACATTGTCAACTAAGCCACGCCATTTCAATTCTTCAAATAATTCCATTTTGTCCTCCCTGAAAATAAAAAAAATCGCCCTATAAGGACGATTAAATCGCGGTACCACCTTACTTCATACAAAATATTTTTTGTATGCACTTAAACCTTTAACGCAGGTATACGTCAAAATTGAAGCTCAAAGGTGTATTCCACAGGTCTATTTGAAACTTTACACCAGCCAGTTTCTCTCTAAGAAATAGATAATCTGTGTACTCTTTCTTATCATAGCGCATTTATTATATCGAATCTAGAATCTAAACTCAATAAATATGTTTTAAATTGTTGTAAATTTTAAAAATAAATGGTTTACAAGGAAGAATGAAGTTACCAATATATTCACGTACAACCGCATTATAACCACGCTTGTAGTCAAATACACCATACCCTTCTTCATCCTTATGAAAGTATCCACTAATACCATAGAAATTATATAGATCATAGCCTTCATCAATAGCTTCTTGAATCATCTTCCATTGAATCGCATAAGGACCTCTAAAGACTCTATGTTCATAGTTACTAGAACCAACTAGATATACAATTTGATGTCCATATTTGACAAATAAACAACATGCCAAAGGAATTTCCTTCCCATATTTCTGTTTTAATTCTTCAATATGCGAAAACTTCTTCTGTAAAGAATTGTAGTATTCTTCATCCGTCTTTAAACGCTTTTCCTTTTTGACATTACCAGGATTCTGTTCCAAGAAAGCCTTTGTCTTTTCAATATCTTTTGAAGTCTTATCAAACTCACTTTGCATCTTAATCGCATAAGCATCTAGATCGAGATAAGACAATACCGTTTCAATGTGGGATTTACCATAAAAATGATATAAATCTTTATAGAAATCCAAACTCATAGCTTCAAAGTCTTGTCTTTCACTGGTTTCCTTTTCCATTTCATCAAGAACATCCAATTGATCTTCATTCAAGACACGCGTCTTCACACAATACTTTTCATAAGTACGAATGTCTTGTCGTGTCTGATACGAAAACTCTTTAAAGATTTCTTCTTTTGTCTTACCTTTTAAATCCAAGACTGAAATCCAGCGACACTCTTTAGAGATGTCATAGCCTGGTTTCATTGGCAAATGTAAAAAGCCAGCTGCCTTTAGATTTTCTACGACATCTTTGTTGTCGTAACCATTCTCAACGATATTTCCGTCTTTATCTCTTTGTACAAATTCAATGCACGGATCAATTTCGGCATAGATTACATTTTTCTTTTTTAAATACTCTTTCAAAGAAGATGTAAAAGAAATCACATCTTCTTTTGAATGATAGTCCATAAAGAATCCTCTAGGAATATAACAATACTTAAATACTTTCATTAACGGCATACAGGCAATCATACTAAAGGCAACTGTCTTACCGTCTTTTATGGCTTCAATATATTCAACTTCCCATCCTCGCTGCGAGAATTTCATACCTTGATAGTCGGATTGAAGAAACTCTTTTTCATGAACCGTATCCAAATATTCATGATATTTTTGGATACTTATGGTTTTGATTTGCATAAACACACCTTCTTAGTTGGCAACAATGTTTACAACTTTACCCTTAACAACGATCACTTTACGAATTGTCTTTCCTTCAAGCTGGCGTTGAACTGTTTCAAGTTCCATAGCCTGTTTTTGAAGTTCTTCATTGCTAGAACCAACAGCCGCTTCAAATTTACCACGCACTTTACCATTGACCTGAACAACACAAGTGATTGTATCTTCCACTAATTTAGCTTCATCATATGTTGGCCAAGGCTCATACGCTATTGTAGATTCATGACCTAATAATTGCCACATTTCTTCACCAATATGAGGTGTAATACATGAAAGCATCTTCACGATTCCTTCAGCATATGGTTTATAAACGGTGTCAGCCTTATATGCTTCATTCACAAAGATCATCATTTGTGAAATAGCTGTATTGAATCCTAACGATTCATAATCTTCGGTAACCTTTTTAACAGTCTGGTTATAGACCTTATCTAATTTACCATCGTTTGTATCTGTGATTTTACCAGATTCAATAAATAAACGATAAACACGATCAATCCATCTTCTAGCACCATCACATCCTGCCATGGACCATGGTTTACTTTGTTCCAATGGTCCCATGAACATTTCATATAAACGCAGTGTATCGGCACCATATTTTTTTACGATGTCTGAAGGATTGACAACATATTTAGGGAATCGTTTTCCCATTTTAATTCCGTTTTCGCCTAAGATCATACCTTGGTGTACTAATTTTTTGAATGGTTCTTTACATGCCACAATACCCTTATCGTATAGATAGTTGTTCCAGATACGTGAATACATCAAATGTCCTACCGCATGTTCTGGTCCACCAACATATAAATCAACAGGCATCCAGTGCTTTAATAATTCTGGATCGGCCAATTGTTTATCATTGTGTGGATCAATATAACGTAAATAATACCATGAAGATCCAGCAGATCCAGGCATTGTACTTGTTTCACGAACACCCTTTACACCATTTTGGTTGTATTGTTTCCATTCTGTCGCATTTTCAAGTGGCGCTTTTCCATTGTGTCCCTTATAGTCTTCTAACTCCGGTAAAATCAATGGCAATTCTTCATCTGGAAGAACATAGTCCGTTCCATCTTCTAAGTGTACGATTGGTACTGGTTCTCCCCAATAACGTTGACGAGCAAAAATCCATTCACGGAAACGATAGTTTACTGTTTCTTTGGCAATTCCCATATCCACTAATTTTTTAGTAATAGCTACTTTTGCCTCTTCTACAGTAAGACCTGTAAATTCTTCGGAGTTGATTAGCTTACAGCCTTTTCCTAAATAGTCCTGTTTTTCAAAGGCATGCTCACTTACGTCTTGTCCTTCGATAACTTGAATCCTGTCAATATTGTGGGCAATCGCATATTCAAAGTCACGTTGATCATGACTTGGTACAGCCATAACAGCACCCGTTCCATAATTTGCCAAAACGAAATCTCCAATAAAGACTTCAACTTCTCTGCCATTGACTGGGTTGATGGCTTTAATACCTTCTAGACGACATCCTGTTTTTCCTTTATTCAATTCTGTACGGTCCATTTCAGATTTTGAAACCGTTTCTTGAATATAAGCTTTTACTTCATCCTGATTTTTAATTCTAGGCATTAATTCCTGCACTAAATCTCCATCTGGTGCAAGTACCATGAATGTAATACCATAAATTGTTTCGATACATGTTGTAAAGATAGAGAATTTTCCTCCACCTACAATTTCAAATTGAACCTCAACACCCGTTGAACGGCCAATCCAGTTTCTTTGCATTTCCTTTGTCGATTCTGGCCAGTCAATTTCATTTAAGCCTTCAAGTAATCGTTCCGCAAAAGCAGCCTGGTCGATACATAGTTGTTTCATATTTTTACGAATAACTGGATATCCACCACGTTCACTCTTACCATCGATAACTTCATCATTCGATAATACTGTACCCAATTCTTCACACCAGTTTACTGGCATGTCTACATATTTGGCATAGCCATCTTTATACAATTGTTTAAAAATCCATTGTGTCCAATGATAGAATTCTGGATCAGATGTTGCGATCATTTTTGACCAGTCATAGTCAAATCCTAATTCCTGCAACTGTTTTGTGAAAGTCTTGATATTTGTTTGTGTGAAGCCATTTGGATTATTTCCTGTTTGAACAGCATATTGTTCAGCTGGAAGTCCAAATGAATCATATCCCATTGGGTGAAGCACATTATATCCTTGCATACGTTTCATACGCGAAACAATATCTGTAGCTGTATATCCTTCTGGGTGTCCAGCATGCAATCCGACACCACTTGGGTATGGGAACATGTCTAGTGCATAAAATTTAGGTTTTGAAAAATCCCAAACATCTGTTTTGAATGTTTCATGATCTGCCCAATATTTCTGCCATTTCTTTTCTACTTCTAAATGATCGTACATATTAGCCTCCTATTAAAAATAAAAAACGTCCTTGAAATCTAAGGACATTTGTACGCGGTACCACCTTAGTTCACAATTCTCATTGTGCCCCTCAAACTCTTTATCGCAGAGTATACGGATAACATTACTCATCAGCTCCTTAGCAAGTTCAAAGGCTGTACAATGCTAAATTTCACCAACTTTAGCTCTCTAAAAATTGTCATTTCCTTCTACTACTCTAATTCATCGCTATGCATCAATTTTATCTTTTTTTTCATTGTTCGTCAATATCAACCGAAACGATTGCCTTATCATCATAATAGATTTTCATTGAAACATCTAAATATGTACATTCAATAAAAGTCTTTTGATCTTCAAAATGCACATCTATATTCTGTATCCTTTCATCTTTGTCCTTTATTATTTTTTCACTCGTATGACACAACTTAATGCGATTATTATGATGGATCATATGCTTGGCATGATCTACAATGGATAGTTCAAGAATATTTTGTTGATTAGCCTTTAATAAATACACATTTTGAAGGGTACTCAACGATAAAAAGGATACAATCTGAAGCACTAGAAATAAACACACTAGACTTACTTCACTCGCATATCCATTAATAGAGTTCAAAGTCATAGGTTTTATTCTTCTTTTTGAACCAAACATAATATCCATCTTCTTTCTTATAAAATATAGCCTCATCAATTTGTTCCATATAGATTTCATAGCCAGGACTCTTCACAATGCGATGCTTATCAAAATACAAGACCTTCTTTTCATGATTTAAAATATAACTTAGACAGTCCGATTCTATTTTCAAATCATTTGATTGTGCAAGTTCTCTTCTTAATTGTAAAACCGCAAATTGATTCTGCGTATCCACATCCATATGGGCAAAGTGCAAAGCACAACGCATAAGCATACAGCCTAATAAGCTGACTAAACTTGTGATAAACAATGCCAATAAAGCTTCAATCAGAGTAAAACCATTTCTTTTCAATTTTTTCATCAATCTTAAGATTCCTTTGGAAATATAAAGTATAAATACCATTCAATATAAGACTTGCACAAACCAAAATCACAAAGAACGCAAACAAGGCATCTTCGAGTAAAAAGCCATTATTCTTTTTCAAGACGAACCCTCCCAGCTCCAACCTGGAAAACAAGTTTCATTTGACTCGATGCATTTTGACAATGGAGTGACATAGCCTTAGACATGTTGCCCTTGGCATTGTAGTAAAAAGATACATGATCACATGCAATATCATGTGGTATTTTATATTCAACATCATCCATATAGATCGAATCACCAATTTCAACATACACTTTTCGATGTTTTACATACGCTTTTTCCTGCGCCGTAATACATAGAGTCTGCAGATTTTTCATAAACACATATAAAGAAGAGTGCATCTTTGTAGAAAGCCCAAATCCAAGCATAGAAACAATAAGCAGCACCACTAACATTTCAATGAGGGTAAATCCATTCTTATTGGGATACGGCTTGCCCATCTACGATCACCACTTTACTATGATCCGGACATGTATCCTGTCCTTTTTTTAAATAACCAAAATCAATCAATTCCTGCACGCTGGTTGGCGTTTCTAATTGATCGATTTCATACAACATGATTTGCGAGTTGACAATTTCAAGTAAAGCTTCACACCCCTTATTACGAATGATTTTTTCTTTTTGTTGAATGATATTTTTAAGTTTCTAGCTCTTTATTTTTCTTTATTTTTTATTCATCTAGTTTATTTTATGTTCTCATATTTTCTCATTTTTGGCTACTTTTTATTCTATTGAACCTAAAAAAATATTCCATGTTTTATGCCACACACTTTATGCCATTATGCCAAAACCATATATAAACAAAAAAGCCTCCCGCTTGGTAAGGAGACTCTTTTGCATAAAGTTATCTTAGAAAGGGTTGTGTCCATCCATGAAGAACACATCAATAATATAGCATATAAATTTTAATATTTGTTAAAAAACAAAAACCATACCTGGATGTGTTAGGTATGGAATCGTTTTTGTGACAGTTTATAAAAGGGGGAGCTTTTAGCAATTGTCACATTTTGTTGTTGTTTGCTAGTGCCGCCATGAGAAAATTGAAGATACAATCACACGTCTGCAATGTTATCTACACAAAAGAGAGATTCGGCCTTTATCACTCTTCTTTTTACTAGCAACATGATTATATCATATCAGTATTGATTTTATACAAAAAAAGACCACCTTTCAAGTACTTCTAGAATGTACTCTATTCAGTGGCAAGAAAATAATTTTTCTTTGTAGTCGACTTGCATAAAAATAATATCAATCTGTCACGCTTGGAATGACTATAGATTAATACTAACAAATCCATATGTCTAACTTGGATTTGTACATCAAGCTAACATAGACATTATACCATGTTGTGGTATTGGTCGTATTGTGCACTCTACTAATCTATGTATATATATTTTAACATAAAAAGCAAAGACCGTACAACATCATACGGTCTAAGAAACTCCTTCTACACTAGTAGACGAGCTATTTTATAATTGGCTATCTCGAGCTTGCGTGATATTTAAGAAGCAACACGGTTTCCATTTCCACCAATTATATTTTCGTTCACGATAGTATACTACATATAAACCTATTTTTTGCAGATTTTTTGCAAAATCTAGCGTTTCATGTCGCATTTCGCACATTATGTACAATTATTTGAACAAATTAGCGATTTTTTCAACGATCTTTAGCAACAGTTCAATCAATTTATTGATTCCTGTCACGTTGATTTTGTTTCCATTATCGTCTTTAGAATCTGTATTTGGTTCATCTTTTTTATTGTCTGTTGATTCATCTTTCTTTGGATTTGATTTATAAAAATCAATATCATGATAAATAACATCTTTATCAAAAGGATTTGAAGTATATTGATGCATAACCGCAATATCTGAATGGTCTGAATTAACATTTCCATCATCTTGATTCCATGCTGCAAGCCAAATAGGATAAGTTGTTTCTACAAATGTTCCTAGCCAATTAGTTCCCGTATAAACACCTGTATAATATCCCTTAGAACTCATATAGTCGCAGAATACTTTACAAGAGAAAGAACATCTTTCTTTAGTAAGAACACCAGCTTTTTTCTTATAGTTATCTGCATCTTCCATATCAAACCATACACCTAATTGTACATTTTTGTCCTTGATTAGATTGTATGCGTATTCTGCTTCCGCTCTAGCTTGTTCATCATTCAAGGCATAATCATAGACATATACACCGTATGGAATCTTCAATTCCTCACATTTATTTACAAAATATTCAAATTTTTTGTCTGTATGCTCTCCGTAAGAAGTTCTCACGATAACAAAGTCATATTTGGATAAATCAATGTCTGAACTATTCCATTCTGAAACATCAATTCCATATCCCTTAACATTCTTAGTGTAATCTGTTGTAGTCGGTTTAGAAGGCTCTGTAGAAGGTTTAGAAGGCTCTTTCGTATCTTCCTCAGTATTTGTATCAGGAACACTGAATTTCGCCCACATTTGACTTCTATCCTCTGTAGCAGATACCGCAACAAAGAACTTTCTGTCTCCTTCTTTTCCAACAACATATCTGTGTCCGTTTGTAACGCACTTCCAATAATAGCGAATCTTGTCTCCTGAATTACATTGGCCGAAAATTTCTCCACTTGGATTGTCGTAGTGTTTATGTACACCATCAACAATAAATTCAGCAATTCCATCTTCTTGTGTTAATTCAATATCTTTTGTTTCAGGAGCACCGATTGTGGCCCATGGTTCAACACCATATGATTCACTACCGCTAACTGCTGCAAAACATCTAACTCCATTTGTATGAATCCATGAAATCCATCTATGTCCAAGTCCTACCCATTTTTCTGTATATACTTGCTTTTCGCCCTTTACAAATGTTCCATAAGAAGCACCTGTTGGTGTATCTCTATGAATAACGATAGCAGTATCATTTTCAAATGTTGCCATTCCATTTTCTTTAATTAATTGAGAAGCATCATATATAGAATCATTTGTATAGAATTTAGGTCTTAAATATCCCCAAATAGCACCTTGATAGTTTAATGGCCACAACATAGCTTTAGGGTTTCCTAGAACGTTCTGAGAGAGTGCTCTACCTTCCCAATAGATAAAGATGTGACCATACCTAGAATCGCCGCCTACAGATACTCCAACGTCACCATTTTGAGGAGCACCTGTAACAACATCAAAATAACTTAACACACCATTGCTTGCTCGATTGAACCACCAATCACGAGCGTGTCCACGAGGAATACATGGCTTTCCTCCCCATGCCATCAATCCTTGAATCAATGAAACACATTGTCCGCCATATGGTTCACCACTTTGAACATAATTAATGTTCATTATTTGCCCTCTGTTGTTAAAAACCTTATTGAGAGCATAGTTATAAAACTCTTGTGGAGTTCCCATTATTTAACCTCCTTAGTTTTTATTGAGCAGAAAGTTTTGAATCTCATCTCTAGTTTCTTGGAGTTTATCTTTGTCGTTTTCAGAAAGCATATTGTTGATGATTGCGATATTTGCTTTTAATGTCAAATTACCACGTTGCTTATCTTCTTCTAATCTTTCTTCATGTTCTCCTAGCCTTCGAGAATGTTCATTCAATTCTTTCTTAATCCCTTCTTGTGTGATAACTAAACTTTCAATTGATTTTATTCTATCATTATCTCTTACTAACCATTCTTCGTGTTTTCTAACAGTTTCTTTTAAATCGTCATTAGGTTTCTTTACTTCTTTAATGATTTTAACTACTCCCCAAGCGGAAGCAATGAACCCAAAAAGCCATAAAACATATTCTAGATCAATAGTTATAACTTTTCCCATTAGTCACCTTTGACGTTGATTTTATCAATTCCATTATCTAATTGAATCTTAACGTATTCTTCAATTTCATCAAAAGTGCTTTGAACAATTTCACTAATCATTTCTTTTGTTATAATTCCATGCAATGCATCAGGCACTAGATCATAAAGTTTACCTACAACTTCTTCAAACTTCTTGCCACCTGCATTAGTTGTATCTTTGTAGTTGTCCTCTGCTTCTTTAATGTATACCACTGCTTGGGCAGTAATTTTAGCAATCATTTCTTGAACTTCTTTTGCTTTAGTTTTAGCTTTCGTATTGAATTTAAAATATAAAGCTAATCCACCACAAACTAAAGTAGCAGCAGTCTGTAATAAAGCTAAAAAATCTTGCATATTCATAAATTTACACCTCCAAAAATATTTCATCTCTCTCATATTTTCTGAGGTACTGTTTTATGGCATATCAATTATATAATGAAAAGAAAAGGACGTACATTATCGCCCTTTCTCTTTGTCCAAAATATCAATTCCATTCATATATAGAATCTCATTTTGCTCTTTGATGATTTTATTTTGCTTATCAATAATATCTAATAAATATTGAATATACTCGAAATTACTCAAAATCAATCAACTCTTGATATTCTTCTTTAGTGATTTTCTTTTTCTTATAAGCTTGTTCTACTAAGAAAATATAATTATCTTTGCTATACTTTCCTTCGATCACTCTGCTTTTCTGATTATTCAAAATTCTGTACATGATTCATTTCCTCCGTTTCTTCTTCGTCAACAGGTAATTCGATACCCGCCATACAAGCAACGTATTCCGTTAGAAACTTTTGATTTGCCAATTCGTCTTTTGTAGATTGAACTTGTGAAGCTTGATATTCTTCTTGAGCTTGTTTTTCGATAGAAACATCTAATTGTTTGATAATCATACTTTTATCTCCTTCCATAGATTAGCGTAATACGCATCTATTCTTTGCAATAACTTGTACGTATTTCCTAATTCTGCGTGTGATTTCCAACTATGAAGGCTTGCATCAATTTCTTCTTTTGTCATTTCACCTTTCTTAGCTTTAATGACTTGTTTCTTTAATTTTCGCCTTTCATGTTTTATATTTTCTGAACTTAGGTTGTAATAAACCTTTCCCGTTTTTGATAATGTAGCTTTAAATCCAAGAAACATAAATCCTTTATCTATCCTTAGAACCTTGGCTTTCTTTGGGTTAGGTTCAAACCCTAATTCGATTAACTTATCACAAACTATTTTCTTCCATTGCTTCGCTTTTTCTTTGTCATTTGTAATCAAATAGGAATCATCCATATATCTTATGAAACTTTTGCAATGTAGTTTTTCTTTGATGAAATGGTCTAATTCATTCAACAAGCTTATGCCAGCAATCTGAACCATTTGAGAACCTGGATTATATCCAATATCTCCTGAATATTGTGTATCTAACACGTCTTTAGACATACTAGCGGTATCTGAATCACACATCTTATAAAAACATTCATTGACATCTTTATGTCTCATATTTTGATAATATCCATGTATATCTATCCATACAACATATCCTACATTCGTTTTGTTATTGATGTAATATCTATGAAGATATTGTCTCATTACATCCATAGCTTTCTTTGTTCCTTTGAACTTTTGACAAGCTATATTTGTATAGACAAAGTGCTTTGTTGTTTGAGGATATAATGAATTATCGTTAATACTACGTTGATAAACTCTATCCCTAAAAGGAATGCTTAAACACTCCCTTCTTTTTGGATATGTAACAACAATCGGTTTAGGTTTTCTGTTTATCCATGTATCATTTTGCAATTGTTCTTCCATCTTCAAACAATTTTCTACACCATTTAACACAAATGATTTAACGCTAGGTTTCCAAGATACATTTTTCTTACATTTCAACATTGAATCAAACAATTGATCGTAGTCTGTAATATATTCTTTTATTTCCAAAATAATAGTTTCCTTCCGTCATAGTTAGCTACCATCTTTTTTTCAGAGGCTCTAACATCGGTGGCAAAATACACTGATTTATGTATATTCTGTGGTATTGTTCGCTCTAATGAGCAGGGATGAGGTTCCTTGTTTACACATATCAAATCGTATCAACATCTAAGGTTGACCATATAGTTTAAATTGATAAACAATCGGGGCGAACGTATTCGCATTAGAAGCGTTGTTGTTGTTGACATTGCCACTAGTGTTCACATTCCACGTATTACAAGCATTGCCTTGGTTGGCCGAACGCAAACGGACGTTCTGAGAATCAACCTACATCCCGTATGTATTAGTAATTATTAATAAATACTAATTGATATATTTTGCATATCGTTCTTTATCTGCATTGTGCCATGCGATATACATTCTCTTTACTGTTACTACTTGCTTAGTCCAATATTTAACTCGTTTTCCACGAATGTTAAATAATGTTTTTGCCACATCTATATCAGATAATAAATCTACGCAAAGTAAAATGGCTTCACGTTGGTATCTACTGCGTTCTTCCCATCTTTCATGTCCCGTCTTACCTTGAACATATATTGCATTTGCTCTTTTTCCTAGCCTGTATATATCTTTTGCCTTCTTAATTATGTCACCCGTCATTGTCTGATAATATTCAGGTGGAAAATTATTTGTGTTTGAACAAATCTTTACAGTATACAAAGACAAGTTTCTTGCTTCCCACAAACAATCCAACATTTTATTTGTTGGTGTATCAGGTACATTTCTTTCATTTACGTTTGTTGCCATTTAATAATTCCTTTCCTTGTATGGGGCAGTACGTTGTCTGCCCCGATTTTAGATTTATGCGATACAAACAATCGGGGCGAACGTACTCGCACCAGAAGCGTAGTCGTAGTTGACATAGCCACTAGTGTTCACACCCCACGCATAACAAGCACCGCCTTGGGTGGCCGAACGCAAACGGACGGTCTGAGGTGATGTTTTGTTAGCAATTGAATACTCAACCATATTTGGATAATTTGTAAACCATTCACAAGGTGTTGCACGTCCGCTTCTTCTTTTCCAATAGGTGTGAACATCACCTTCTCTGCTAGTTTGTGGCTTAATAAACATCTGAGATAGTGAAGGTAACGTAACATAATCATATGTAATATCCTCTGCTCCTTCGTCATTAACAGTATTAGCATAAGTAACTACCTTTACTTTTTTTAAGCAATTTAGCATTTCCTCAGGCATACCACAAAGGAAGCCATCTTTACTTGCTAATTGGTCAGGGCAAATATCCCATTGGTCTTGTGGAGTCCACCATTTCCCTTTTTGTTTACTTGAGTTCAAATACTGTCTTAAAGCAGATGTTTTCCATCTGTTCCAACCATAAGACATTTCTTGTACAGAGTTTAAATTTCCTCTTCTAATATCATGTTGGATTGTTCCTAGATTTGTCCCACCACTACCAACAGTAACATTGACTGTTTCATTTAATGTAATTCCATCTTTTCCATATGAATAAACTTTCCAATTTGAAGGTGCTTGGTCAGGTGCTCCGTAACATCCTGCTAATCTACCACCTTTTTCAACAGGTTTAGTCAATGTAAATTGGTAGTTGATTCCTTGTTTAACATTGTTTCCCCATGATTTAGCAAAATCGAAATTATAAGTACCAGCGCTTAATCCATCAGGACACGCTAGAAACGCTCTCTGATGCGAAAATTGAATACCAAAAGGCAAAGTATAGTGCGATTGTAACCACATTCCAGGAACAACTTCTCCGTCCTCTAAAGTAATATCTTCAAAATGATTGACTTGCCATGGCATATCGTATTCTTTTGAATCTGCTGTATCTGTCCATTTTTCAATTAACTGCGTACCAATAGCAAACGCACTTTCACCGACTCCGTTTGCAATTAATGTTCTTACCTTCTGCCAATTCATCGGTTGATATGAAATTCCATTTTGAGCAATGATATTCAATGCTTTTACAATTTTTTCTCCTGTTTCATCTGTTAAAATTTTGTGTTTTGCCATTATTCTTGTACCTCCTGAACAATATATCCTTCTTCGTCTACAGATAATCCCAACGCTTCAAATTCTTCTATAATCCTACTTACGCCTAAAGAATCATCTAATTGTTGGATTGTACCTTGTTTGGTAGCTTCATTATCTTGGACGATAATTAAATCTGTTTTTGAAATGCCTTCGCTTGAAGGCAATTCTGCAATTCTAACACCCATTTATATACCTCCTAACTTCCATAGTTTTTATAACGTAGAATATTACCTTTTTTGTTGTAGTAAGCTGCTTTTATTTTCTTTATTACTCCATTGTTGTTGTAGAAAACCTTGGCAGTCCTTAATCGCTCTTTTCCAATTGTATCAACAATCAAGTTATCTCCATTCTTAGCCAAGATGTCTACTCCGTCTTTGGTTAGAATTTCTGTTTGATACAAATTTGTATTGTACGCAAGTTTAAGTTGGTCAACCAGTGTTTCAAAGCTGAATGTAGCACTATCTGATTTAGATCCGAAGTTATCAACGATACGAACGTATAATGTATAACTTGTTTCAGGGCTTAAGTTGTCTAAATGAGTTTGCGTATCAGTTCCAACATTAATCCAATTTGAATTGTCTAGTGAATATTCGTAATGATCTATTGTAGCTCCTTCATTCACAGAGAATCCATACCAAGAAAACATACCACCAAACGGTGTTAACCGTGTACACTCAATACCACCTACGTTTGGTTTTTCAGGGTTTAATGTTGTAAATGATGTACTAGCTGCTAACGAAGGTTGACCATAGTTATCGACCATTCTTACATAGAATTTATAGTTTGTATTAGGCTTCAAATCACTAAGAGTTAAGCTTGTTGCTTTACCTTGATCTGTCCATTTTTTTTCATCATTAGATGTTTGATAAGAATAATCAGTGGCCATGTCTCCTAATGAGAATCCGCTCCAACTTACTTTTGCAGAATTGGACGTTACCGAGCTTAAAGAAACACTTCCTTTTGAAGGAGCATTAGGATATTTAGTGGTCGCAGTAAAACTAACCGCTTCACTCCAAACTCCATTATATTTTCTTTTAAAGCGATAATATCCTGTGTATTTTGTGTTCGGCTTTAATCCTGTCCATGTATCTACAAAAGGCGTATCTGCATTTATTACTTTATTCCAATTCGTCCATGTTTTACCGTCACGACTCCATTGGTTTTCCTCAGAATAAAACGGAACAGAAATTGTACAGTACATTGTTTTGTATGTACTTCCAACATTGCTTATTGTTGCCCTGTTTGCGGTTCTATCAATTTTAGGAAGTGAGATGTCTACTACGTTTGTGTTTGTAGGGCTTCCTATAGCTCCTGTATATGTTCCATTAAACCAATAATACACTTTGCTTGATGCATTACCATTAGAATCATGGTTAACAGTAAATGAACCATTTTGTAGAATATATTCCTTGCTTGTACCAGCTCCACCATCTGAAAATGTTGCATGAGCACTATAATTTGGTGCTCCTGTAACTCCAGCAGACCAATCTTGTTCAACATAATAACCTGAATAGCTTGGGTTTTTATTTTCAACTAAAATCCTAGTTCTTGTATGGACTGTAGACCTATTGTTTACGACATCTTGTTCACTCCATGCGTAAACTTGGAAATACATATTGCATCTGCCACTGTATGACCAAATTTGATGATTAGCAAGAATAGACCAATTATATCCAACATAAACCATAGATTAGTCTCCTATCTGAAAGTAGAAATATCCGTTAGGGCAATTTGTCGTGTTTGGGTCGGCAGTTCCAACTTTATAACGAATTGATTCGATATTTACTGCATGATTTTCATCAGGAGGTATCGTTACGTCATTAACCTTGATTGTTTTAATAGGTACTAATTGATCTACAACTTCTTGTTTAATATATCCAGCATCATTTTCAAGCTCAGATACATTTTTAGGAATTTCAGTTTTCTTTGCATAAACACTAGCTAAATCTAAATTTACAATATAATCAACAGGACTAATCGTATTTCCATCTAATTTAATAGTTGTGATAGGCACTTGAATAGCAATGTTTTTGTCGTTGTCTTTGGCAATGTTTGTTCCATTTACAGAAATTGTCTTTACGAATTGATTTAGAATTTCAATTAAATCCAATTGATTAGAAATATCACCAATCATATTTCCCCATTTGATTTTCAAATTGGCATGGTCATTGATTACTTGAATTTCTTTTCCATTGTAGATATAGAACAATCCTTTTGAATCAACATACGCATGGTCTCTACTTGGATTTGTAATATCATCTACAGAGTCAACGATTTCTAGCCAAAATTCGCAATCACCATCTTTTAAAGGGAATACTACTGCCATATCTTTGTTACATACTACAGGTTGCATATTATTTTCCTCCAGCTTTCATAATGTCTGCGAAACAAGATGCACAAGAAGTTATTTCTACACCTAAGAATTTTGTACAAGCTTCAATGAACTTCTTATTAATATCCAAAGCAATGTTCAATAATTCTGGGTCTCTATCAGAAGCTTGATATGCTTCAAATGCAGTATACATAGCCATACTTAAATGTTTAACTAAGCACCACTGTTCTCTATCCCCTTTGCCACCAAAAGAATTGTATAGATAAAGCATTTGAGAACGTCTGATGTTAGCGTAATCATCAATTTCATCCTTTAGTGCTTCAATCTTTTCTAAATTATCAGGAATTTCTTCTTCATTAATTAATCCATTTTCAACCTCAGAAATACGTTTTTCTAATAATGTTTTAGCGTGTAGTTCTGCACTTGCAATTTGTGTAAAACTACGGATAATATCTTCTCCAATTCCCGAAGTGCTATATTTGTTTTCCATCTATACAACCTCCTTTTTGTATGCTTTGATAGACAATCTAGCAGACTGTTGTTTTTGTTTTCTTTTAAAGTCAATTTGTTGACTGTTCAATTTTAATAGCGATATGGCAGACTGCCAATCTCTAGGGTTTTGTTTTACATGATTCGATAGGTTTTCAATCCTTTGTTCATATCTGTTCATAGATACCTCTTATCTGTTTACATGACTATATTTAAGATAATTAACTAACGTACAATCAAAATTACCGTTTCCCGTTACTTTGATTGTCTTATATCCTGGGTCTAATATTTTGTTTCTATCACTTTCTGAAAGATACCCACAAGCTTTAAGAACATCAAAATTAGAGTATTGTCCAGGCCATAGTCCATTTCCAGTAATCCACGCTCCGTTGAATTGCTGCTTGAAATATGGTGTCATGTCGATTCCTTCAATCTCGATATTAAAGTTTGTAGCAGTAGAATTATCTATTACTAGTTTAAACTCAAAACGCTCATAATAAATCAAATCCTGAGAAATTGACATTCCTATTACCGCTGGTTTAGAACTTGAGCATCCCCATCTAGGGAACTCATACCCATAAAAGTCAACTGTGTGGTTTCTACGTTGAATGGAATTATATCTTCCTTTTTCTTTCAAATCATAGACACTATCAGCTAATATATTTATCGCCTTACTAATATCCATAACTACTCACTCTTTCCGTCTCTATCTGTTCTAAGGAATTTCTCTAGTGTCAATGTATCTATTTCAATTCCTGTTTTATCTATTTCTCTTTGTAGGCTTGTGATATAGAACCAATCATCTTGTTTTAGAATACGTTTCATGTATCTGTTGCAACTTCCCAATTGCAACAAATTGAGATCATAAATAAATCTGATTCTATCACCTACGTTTACTTCTTTAGGTAATGCTTCACAAGAAGTATTGATAGCAAACTTTCTTCTTGCATTAATTAGTTTTCTACAGGCACAATCATATACAACCTTAGCCGCATAAATTCTATCGTTATCAGTAATGATAGTTGTTCCGTTTGTAGACTCAGGATCAATGCTCTGTTGTACATACACACTCTTTACTCTGAAAATACCAATGATATTTGATGTACTTATTGTTGTTGTATTGCAATATGGATAAGGTTGGTTTTGGCCAAAGAAATTCGCTCTTCCATTGCCAGCATCTGAAACGTACATTGCAACGTGTGATGCAGGTGTGTCACCACCTCTACCGAATATGCACCAATCACCAAATTGAGGTGTACTAACATAATCAAAGTACTGAGAATAACCTAATTCATCTCTGTTATACCAAATGTAATCCGCATATCCATCACCGCCAATAGCTCTTGTAGGGTCAGGATAATTTAATGTTTGCAACGCTTTCTTCCATGCATCTACACATTGATATGGTTGTTCAATAGGTACACCATCCATGTCGATAGATTGACCATTCCATGTATTGATAAAATTCTGAGCGTTCCAAGGACGAGATTGTGTTTTATCTGTATCGGTTGTAGTTCCGTTATCATCTTGTTCCCACTCAGGAATCAAGCCATAGATACGTTGAGCAAATTCAATACGCTTTTGATACTGTAAATCAATAGATGTATCACCACGTTCATAATCCGCCATAAAAGCCATTACCATGTAATTCATATCGGCTTCCATGTGTGACCACTGTTGAAATGTGATGTTATAAGAAGAGGTAGGAATCCAAGGGCCATTTGTAGCATTTGTTGACCATTCTTCAACTAACTTAGCTACTTCCCCTTTTCCGTACATTGTGTAGCTTGAATATCCATGAGAACCAAGCCAATTGGTAATTCGTGTGTATGGTGTCCACTGAACTAATCCAAATCCTTTTTGAGAATCAGGAACATCACCCATTTGATACAAGTTAGGATTTAATGTTGACTCCACATGACATGAACCACATAAAGCAGCAATGGCAGATTTACTCCAAATATCTTTTAAAGAGTGCCATAAGGCTTTAGCATTGTTTATTTCCTCTGTATCCGTCAAAAATCTTTGTTCTTTAGGAATTACCCATTTGTAGTCCTTAGAATCTTTTGTCATGTCTTCTAGGCTAAATGGAGATAAATCATCAAAGGCAAATGTTCCTTCAATGAATACACCACTTTCATATCCAACCGACTCTGTATCAATAATCGAGTACTCCAATTGATTGTTAGGAGCTAATTTAGGAAAGTCTACATATTCATAATCACGCTCGTTATTTATGTTTGATCTCAAAATAACTACAGGGAATTTAGGGTTCTGCAAGCTTTTATCGTTATATACTTCTCTCAATGATAAAGATGACATACCACTATCAGATTTATTGGCATAAACAGTAGCTAGGTTAATAACATCTGAAAAATCTGTTTCCATTGTTGGCTCGCCAATGATTCTGTAGTTTCTTCCTAATGTTGGCTTATTGGAAAGCATAACAGGTTGTTTCTTTCCAAAATATCCAACTTCAACTTGCTTATCATTTGTAAATGGAACTCTCCAATAAACAGATGGTGTCAATTCGCAAGTTTTAGTAAGTGCATCTAATTTAGATTGTCTAGAATAAACGTAGTCAATCTTTTCATTATCAATCTCAGTTTCAAAATTCATCTTCCACTGAGTCGAATAATACATATCTTCGCTTTCGTATACGTTCTTTATAAGAGCGTTTTTAACCGCATAATTTGTTGGGACTTGTCTATATGTCCATTCGTTAATTACGTGCGTTAGAGATATGTTTAAACCACTTACAGATGGTTTGTAGTCGGTAATCATTCCGTAGAAAACTCCACAATCCATAATTACTCGCATTTCTTTTCTTCCTGAGATTAAATCGTAGTATTCGTTAGGAATTGTGATTTGCATTTCAGGTACTGTCATCAACTCATTTGAAAAAATGATTGTGCTTAAAGCCTCTCTGAATCTTTTCTTAACTTTTCCAAATTCTAATATTTCAAAGTAAGGAATCATATTTACTCCTAACTACCAATTTTGCCTTGTCCTACCCATTTACCATTTTTTCTAATTCTACTTGACCCTTGGTTTTCTTTATTTGCTTTATCTGCACTGTACTTGCCAATAGTTACCCAAGAGTCTTTAACTCTCTTTTTAAACCATCCTGTAGCTCTATCCAAAGAATAGAATATACCACCTTTTCTTACTGCCCATGGTCTGAAATCAGGGATAACCTGTTGAATTGAATATATATTCTCGTAAGGGAATGTAGCATCTTCACCTCTTAACTCAACTTTAACGTGTGTTGTATCTGTTGGAAGTTGTAGTTTACCACTCCATTGACTATTTTGTGCTACTGTTTCCCAACCTGATGAATAAGCTAATGGCCATGTATCTGCATGAGAGAATATTACTTGATTGTAAATCTCTCTCCATGATGCTTTATTGTTGTTGGAAACGCTAATGATCAAAATATAGTTATATCTTCCACCATACTGTACATATTTTCCGTTTCCTGTATATTGACCAGCATCCGTTACACCATATCCAACTAAATCTAATGTGAACGTAACACCATAGTTTCCATCATCTGAAAAGTTGATACCTTTTCCATATCCTTTAGAATGGGCAATAGCAAGTGGGAATCCAAAGTCTGCGGTATCTCCTGGATTTCCACCTAATACTACGTTTGCGTATGGCCCTGTGTTATCGTAAGCTCCATGAAAGTTTTGCCATGCCATTAAACACCACCAGCCAAATCATTCTCAGAACTTCCGTTATTAGTACGGATGTATGAGTTTCCGTCAGGAGTACCACCAAAGATATTGATATTACCTGTTGCAATGCTTCTTCCGTCATTGAATTTTCCTTCAAATACAGTATCTCCAGTTTGTTTCCATGCACCACTGTTTTTAAGGTTAGTAAGAATCTTTTCAACCGCACTGTACATATCACCAACACTGCCTTCAAGTTTTCCAACCTTAGTTTGTAATTCTCTTATAGCATTCCAAAGCTTTTGAATTTCTGCCCATAGTTTCTCGATTTCTTCCCATTGACCGCAATCAGAACAAATCATTACATCAATGATACTGATTAGGTTCTTTTCCAAATCTTTGATAGCTTCTTTTGTATCACAAACATCAATTGTATCAATCTTTTCCAACAATCCGCCTAATAGACAATCGTTCATATCGTGCATATCTGTACAGTTATTGTGGCCCTTATTTTCAAATCCTTGGTTTGCTTTAAGATTTGCACAAATAGTATCTGTTACACCTTTTTGAATGAAATTACTGCTTGTAGCTTTTAAAGAATCGCAAGCAGAACAAACATCTTTATTCATTTATGTGTACCTCCTAATCTCTACAGATAACAAAATTCACCTTGTTATCATTTACAAAACGAGTATGTAGAGATATTTCATCATCTTCTACCCAATCAACATAAATAGAAAGGAATTGCAACCAATTTGTTGTTTCTCCAGCTTTTACTGTTCCACTCATGCTTAGTTCAACTGTTTTGTTAATATCTTCTTCAAATGAAGCATTTGTGATTTTCTGATATACCAACGACCCACTCCTATTAGGAACACGAATCGAAATAGTAGGAGCTGAACCTGCTGAAACTCCTGTCATTTTATAAGAGTAGTGTTTCAATGTAACACTATTGAATTTGTATGTAGCACTCTTATCTTTGTTAGGTTTCATACAGAAATCAACTTTTCCCGTAATAACTCCGTCCGCTACTTTCGTATATCCACTTGTGTGAATCCAATCTGAATAATTGAATCTGAAATTACCTTGTCTGTCAATTGCAACACTCAATCCAGGTGTGGACTGTTGAATAGTATATTGTGTTTCGATTGCCAAATTTTGAAGTTGAAGGTTATACAACTGGTCTTGCAATCCACACATCCAACAAATCATAGCTGCTTTCATGTTGTAATCATTGTTAGCATATTGACTCATGAATAATTTCCAATCACACAAATCAAATCCATCTATGATGTCATACAAGCCTTTTGTAAGGCAATCGTTGGCATTTTCCATGTCTGTACACGTATTATTGCCATTTTCAGGATTTAAGCCTGTATCGTTTCCTAAAGACGTACAGATTGAATCTGTAACACCATTTTGGATAAACTCTGCACTGCTATCTTTTAACTTTCCACAAGCAGTGCAATAACTTTTTACATTTGCCACTGCAAGCCTCCTTAATTTGTAAGTTCATCAACATCTATATATACACAAGCCATCTTACAACATGAGCCTGTGACAACTAATCTATTCATTCCATGATGTACTGTGAATCCAAATTCATCTTCAATAACTAGATTATCTAAATCTACTTCCTCTGATGCACAACATCCATCCTCAGTAAAGTATAAGTTCCAACTTGAATCAAGTGTTAAAATTCCATCATATTCACCTAAAATCATCATTTTGTTTCCGTTGATTTCAATTTCAGGGTTTTGGAATTTACCATCTAGAATCAATTTTACCTTATCTGTATCTAATACTGTTCCACTGTAGAATCTTCCAGCAATTGACTCAACACAATAATCTTTTTTACAGATTTTATTTTTGATTAAATCATCACCGAAAATCTGTTCACCTTTTATGCAGTCGTAGACAATCTTGTATGAATTGCCACAATTCATAAAATCTTCCAATGCTTTAGTTCCCATTACACATAAGGATGTTTCCTCTGTGATGTCTCCACAATCGCATAAACACGAATTGCAAGTTTCTATATCAGGAGGGCAAGTAACACAACACGATAAGCACTCTTGAGCATCTCTGAAATCCTCACAATCGAGGATATTACATACAGAATAAGGAACTAAGAATGTTTTCTTTGTGTCTGCAATATGCCATACACCTTCCCAAAGTTTAAAATCAATATCCATTGATAGATAACCTTGGTATTTTTTGTAATCTTCACTAAATCCTGTGACATAGGCCCATGCCCAAATCAATTTGTTATCTTGAATTGCCCATAACCTTCCAGGTTTAAGCAAATTCAAATTGAAATAGTCACGTAGGAATCTTCTATCTTCATCATGAAAATGTTCATAATTAAAATTCAATGTTAAGGACAAATCACCTTCCGTAAGAAACTGTTGATTCTTTTGGAAAGCAACATAACTACCATGTCCGTAACTATATTCTTGCGTTGCAGTCTTTGTATCTTGCTTTAGAGAGGCAGAGGAAATCTCCTCCGCACTGTCTATTACAAGATCATTGAACTGAACGTATGTTTTTAATGGGTTTAAGTTATAACAAGTCATTATGCCAAACCTCTCAAGCATCTACCTACTTTGATAGCCTGCCTTCTTTCGTTTCCTTCGTTGAAAGCGATACTGTTATTCGTAACACGATTATCATTGTTGTTGATAGTCACATTCTTATTAACAACACTTCCAACTTGAGAACCATATCTAGTAGACAATTCTTTGAACGCACCTTTCAAATCCATGTTATTTACTTTATCCATGAAGCTTTGACCTGCTTTCTTAACTGCACTACGTTTCATTACATACTCACCAGGAGTTAACATAGCAGGCACTGTATCTGTTCCGCTAGGTTTCATAACAATAGGTTGTCCACCTCGTTTTAAGTAAACTGGGCCACCTTGAGCAAACTTAATATTGTTTCCTATTGATTCGTTACCTCTGTTTACTGTAGGAGTTGTTGTACCTCCTGTATTAATATTTCCTGACTGATTGTTGAACGCATTTTTAAACGCACTTCCTAAGTATTGTCCTAAATCTGTGAATCGTGTTGAATATCCATACATCATAGTAATCTGATTAGAGATTGAACTAGACATATTAGAGATACCTTCACTGAATCCACTTACAACATCTTTTCCAAACTTCTTACCTACTGATTTGAAGCTTTTCTTCTTCAATGAAGCTTTAGCATTATCAATCTTAGTTCCAAATGATCCTTCAATATCAATGCTTTTGAAACCTTCAATAATTCCATTGGCCATATCTGTACCAGATGTATTAAATTCAGACTTCATGTTTGATAAAGTTGTGGCCATGTTGTGGAATGAAGTAACGATTGAGTTTACCTCTGTAACAACATCTGTAGTAGCTTCTCCAACTTTCAATCCTTTAACATTGTTTAGGAATGTTTGAATACCTGTTGTGACTTCTCCAACCTTAACGAAATCTAGATTTAATCCAACGATAGAATTTAAGCTTTCACACGTTTTTTTCAACTTAGAAACAGTCTTATTAACTGTGTCCATATTCTCTAGGTTTTCAGTTAATCCTTTGTTTGTTGCCATTTCATTAACTGCATTTCCAATACTCTTAATATTGGCTTTTAGTGTTTCAAAGTCGAAATCAGTTGAATATACGTTTAAAGTGCCAAATTTAAGGATTATATCGCCTAAAGTTGTAATCGCCTTTAGTGCGTTATTAAATAGCTTAGAATCAGGCATTTGTCTCAAGTTGTAAGACAACATATTCTTGTCTTTTCCTGTTCCAACACCAGCTACAGAAATATATCCAATCGCTTGAGAAATACTCTCGATTGTCTTTTTAATATCCTCTGCATTTGGTAAAGGATTGTTTGTAATCGTTGCTTGCAAGTTTCCAAATTCAGGAACAATCTGTTCCAAAATCTTCAATGTATCTAAGAACTCTTGAGCATTTGTAGCATTTAAATTAGATTTAATACTCTTTGTAACATCAGGGAATACAATCTTTTTCATTTCACTAACTACACTAGCTACATTCTTTAAAATGCTTGTGCAATTCTCAACGTTAATTGAACTTCCGTTGATACTAGACATTTTAGAAAGGCTAGAAGCCATTGTTGTATAGTTCTTAACGATACTGTTTGCATCTGCAATGTTTGTTGCACTTGATGTACTGACTGTTGGGAACTCAAAATCATTAATATTCTTGATTACCTCTTGAATATCTTTGAATTGATCGTTGAAAGAACTACTATCAATACTCATTCCTTGCACTTTTGAAATTGATTCTCCAATAGTAACAAGTTTCTTTAGAATCCTAGTAATATTCCAAGTCTCCATGTTATTCCATAAAGACTCAGAACTTTTAATAACTTGACTCCACCAAGAAGACAATGTTCCTCCGCCTTCAAACATATCAATAACATCCATAATTCCTTGGATTTTCTTTTTAAGACCTTTTGTATTTGAAGGAACATTCTTATCGACTTCTTGCATAGCTTTAGCACAAGCAATCAATGTACCAGCTAGTCCTGTTGTTGTTATCATTCCTAGCACTTGGGCCAATGTAGAAATTCCACCTGTATATACACCTAAAGCACCTTGTCCACCTGTTATAGTGGCCATTAATACGATTGATTCAACCAATCCAGTCAATTTATCGTCAAAAGCACTAGTTCCATCAGGCATGGTTTTATCTAGCTCTTGCATAGCTTTTGCAAATAGCCATAAAGCTCCGCCTTGACCTAGCATTAACGCAACTCCTGTTAGAACATTTTCATATCCTAGGAGTTTTGATAATCCTGCATCTATTGCCCCTAATCCGCTCATAGCTCCCATAATAGAGAACAAATTAACTAATCGTAAAGGCAATGTTGTAACGTCATTTGGAACATTCTTTTCAATTTCCTTTATAGCTTTGCAATAAAGTATGATTGTTCCAGCCCCACCAGCTATGATAGCTAATGAAGATAATTTATTTTTAAATCCTACTGCATCAAAAGTTTTTGGAGTACTCGCTGCAGCAGTAATTTCATCTGAACTCTTGAACACATCTTTAACAGAACTGAATTTACTTCCTAGTTTTCCTAGGAAAGGAATATTGAAACTCTTTCCTTTGAATTTTGAATAAACGTTTAATAAATCTCCTAAAAGACTAATTCCACCGCTTCCAAGTTTCATTAACTTACCAGCATACTTTAATCCAATACCAATTTGGATGTAGTCTGATACGAAACGTCCTAATCCTTTAGAAAAGCTTCCGTCTCCCATTTCAGTGATTTTATCTTTTGTAAAATCATATAGATCACCAACAAGAGGTTTGAAGAAATCTATTGCTCCTTTGAAATCATCTAATCCCTGTTTAAATCCACCAACAAAATCTTTGAAACTGAATGTTTTTAAAACACTCCATAATTCAGTAAACTTTGTTTTTATGAAGTCTATACCTTCGCCAATCTCTTTTTTATGGCTTCTAATGAAGTTTGCTCCTATATCTCCTAAGCCTTCAACTTTTTGAGAAAGTTTATAGATATTTCCGTAGATTGTAGCTCCTGTCAATTCTGTTGAAACCTCATCTAATGCACCTAACCACTTTTCTTCGGCTTTACTAAATCTCTTAGGGATTAAGTCAAAAGCGTTTGAGATTGTAGATACAGACGATTTAACCATAGTTGCCAACGAATTTAGGCCACCACCGCCTTTTTCATCCAACTCAATTAAGGCATCCTCAAACTGTTGTAATGAAATAGTTGGATTTGAACCTGTAAATGCTTCTCTGAACTCTGCAAATGACATATTAAATTTCTTTGCAATAGCAGTTAAGGCTGGTGTCATACCTGCATCTTCCATTGATCTCAATGTACGAGCATCCATTTTAGAACCCATGATTTGAGAATACTGAGTAACCGCATTGTTTACTCCCTCAGAATCACCACCGAATGTCAAAATAGAATCATTAATTGCCGAGAATAGCTTTTGAGACCTATCTAAATCATGATTGATTGAAGTAAATCTCGTAACATGGCTCAGAGCATCATCTAAAGTGGTTGGTAGGCCCAAAATGCTTTCATCTAGGTTATCAATCATCTTTTGGATTTTCGTTGTAGAATCTTCTACATCACCTACTACAGTGGATAATGTTCTTTTCGCAACGTTGATTGTGTCGTATCTTTTAACACCATTTGACAATGCATCACCAATTGCGTTTTGTGTACTTGAAACCAATCTATACAAACTAGAATATCCAACACCTTGTACTAAGAATCGTCCAATATCTCCAATTGGATTGTTTTGGAAATTCTTGGCAATGTTCAACATACTAGAGCCTAAATTTGACATCTTATTTCCAACATCAAATGTAATCTTACTAGCAGTTTTCAAGGCTTTAGCAGCTTGTTGAAGTCTGTTAAGCTTATTCATACTATCTTCAAAGCCGATAATTTGTGACTTAACATCTGCGGTAGTATTGTTGACTTCGCCTTCTTTTGAAATCATATCGCCTAGCTGCTTATTGGCATTTTCTAATTTGTCTGTTTTAGCATTAATATCAATTTCTTCTTTATCTAAATCCGCAATCGTATTATCAAACTCATTAGCTAACTTTTCAGCATCTTTTAATGAAGAAATATCAGCTTCTACTTTGATTTTTTCTTTGTTGAAGTTGTTGATTTTCTGTTTGATTTTATCCATCTCAATACCGACTTCGTTAAGTTCATATTTAAGCTGCTGACGCATATTGTACAATCCTTTAAGCAAATCGTCTCTTTTACCTTCGCTCAAAGTCTTGTCATTCAATACATCTTGTATATCGTTTGCGTTTTGCTTTAATTCAATGTCGATAGCTAATTTTTTATTGTTCAGAGAATACAATTCTTTTTTTAGATTTGAAATATCCTCTTTAATATCTGCTAATTTATTTCTAAGATTTGCTAAATTATCTAAATCAACTTGCATAGCAAGTCTTTGTTTCATTAGCGAATCTCTTTCTTTTTTTATTTCTTTTAATCTATTTTCCAACCTATCCAATTCCGCAGTGTTAGCTGTAAATTGAATTTTAGCTTTTTCAATAGCTTTTATTTGTCTTTCTAATTCATTTAATCTTGCTTTGGCATCCTTAATGTCAAGGACTAACCTAGCACCGACTTCACGTACTGACATCTTCGGACTCCTTCGCTAAATCTGTTTTCTGAATGAAATGAACCGCATATCTGTCAATCTGAGGTATTTTCTTTTTAGAATTTTTATTTGCCTCGTTAATTTCATTCCATGTTTTATCGCTTTGTAGATTTGCGTAGTACCCAAAGGCTACAACTAATTCAGAAACACCCCAATGGTCTAATATCTCATTGGGGCGTATTTTTAGAATTTTACCGACATAATGAGCCATGGTTGAATAAAGATTTAGTTCTGCAACATAAGACTTTGCTTTTTTTACTGAATCCTTTTTATCATCCCCCTTATCAATTATTTGATAAAAACTGTTTCTACCTCATTGAATAATTCAGGATATTTGATAATTAGGCTAATCATGCAAGTTAAAACTGAATATTGCATCATGTGATCTTCATAAAATTCATCTAATCCTAAGAAAATTGCAACAACTTTATAAAGTCCATCAACTAAATTTGTAGAGGATTGAGCATATAAATGAAAAATCTGTTCATTTGCTTCCTTCATATACGCTTCATAAATCTGAACCATAGTTTTATTCACTTCTTCATCATCTGCATCCGTTGTAACGATTCCATCTTTTCCTTCAATGAATTTGTGACCATAATATTCCTCGATTTCTTGGAATTTTTCTTTATATGGGTCTAGAATTTGTTCTGCATCCAATAGCAATGGTTTAACTTCGATTAAAGCTTCTACCATCTTCATATCCTGTCTAGGAGATAATGTTAGATTTTCAAACTTCTTATCGAACATAACGTATTGCCCTACTCTTTTAGCATTCTCAGGAACATCAATTTTATGTTCTTCGATTTCTTTTTCAGTGAATCTAAAATTCACTTCAATATCAATTGTTTTAACATCTGTCTTATTTGCATCACCAACAACTGCAATTTCACCACCATTGCCATAGACTGCGTGAGGAGTATCATCCTCACGAGCTACTTTTAACTTTTCAATCATGGCATTTAACTGTGTTGGTTCTAAAATCTTTTGTTCTTCCATCTCATTTGCCTCTCAATTTCTATAAATTAGCGTTAGCTTTGTTTACTACATATACTTCATACCAGTTTCCACGAGTATCTTTCTTGAACGCTAAACTAAATTCAAACGCTCCGTCATCAGGGATACCCATTGGGAATGAAGTAATTTTTGCATTGTGGTAAGTAAATACTTCCGCAGTTCCATCACTTCTATAACGAGTAATTGTAACTTTCGCTCTCTTATTCTTTAAGCTATCGTTATTTGCTACATAGTGTTGCAATACATCAACAGTCATTGGATAAGAAATCTTTAATGTTTTACCTACTAAGTTTTTGTTGAAGTAAATTTTTGAACCTTCAATATCTAAGCTTGGATTGATTTTACTGTTCAATACTTGGTATTGAGACTCATCTAAGTTAGCCAACAATGGAGTGTTGATTCGGTTCAATGTAGAATCTGTAATATTGCATTGGTCGCTCAATGCTGCATAGATAAATCCACACTCTTCAACAAAGTGGTCTGCAATATGGATTGAACCATATTCAGGATGTTCTTTATCTGCTTCAATAACCACTTCCTGAGTACGCATCATAAAGCCTTGAGATTTATCTCCCTTGCCAATGAATGGGTTCATAGTTAAGTAGTTAGATGTTAATTGAGTACCTGTAAATGAACGCTCAATAGAAGCAGAATCATCATCATAAGAATCATCAAAACAACTTGTATCAACAGGGTCTACAGTATCGTCACCATCAAATCCTGATAAGCAGCTTACTTTAATGTCGTTGTTAGAATCTAAGTCTGCAAATTCTTCAAAGAAACTGATTGAAGAAAGACCAATCAAGATACTATCTGATGATTTATCTGTTAATGCTACTTCAATGCTTAAACGGACACCAGATGTACTTGCTTCCCATCCTTTTCCTGATACCTTTGTAGGAACTGTTGATAAGTCAATCTGTACAGGGTAGAATCCTTCTTTATCTGCTTTTAAAGTACTTGTATATTCATCTGAATTAGTCATTTCATGATCTAAAACATCTGAAATCTTTGTTGTGATAGTGTAAGTACCTGCTTTAGGAACATTTACGTAGTAGTAAACAACACCTGCTGCAAAGTCTAATGCATTTTTCAATGCTTTAAATACTGCACCGCTTGTGTGTACTTTGTTTCCGTCTGAACCTTCTGCATCCGTTTCTTTAGAAGTGATGAACAATGTACCTGTATTCTTACATCCAAATGATTCGCAAACGTTGATTAAATCAGGTGCAATAGTACGTGATGTATAAGCACTAGAAGTACCTGTAATCTTTTCAAATTTACGAGTGTTGATTTTTAAACAAGAATCAATATCACTCATGATAGTAATATCAATTTCTTGAGTTTTAGTTAATTTAGAGACACTTAATTTGTCACTAATGATTTTGTTAATGTTGCAGTTAGACATTATTTTTGCCCTCCCATTGTAGCTTTTAGTACACGCTCCATAGCACGCTCTGCTTTAGCACCGCCTAATTGATTTAAAGCGTTTAATTTGCGTGAAACAAATGCTTGAACATCTACTTTCTGTTCAGGAGTCTTTTTAGCTTTTACAACTTTTTCTTCCATTTTTAATCTCCTTTATTTAACTTTTGCATCAAATCTAGATACCGCTCTAGCAACAAAATCATTTGCCTTTCTAGGTGGCATCTTAATTCTGTGTGCAAAGTGTTTCTTTCCCATTTCATCTACCCAAACGAATGGCCTTCCGTTTTTACGAACTAATGTATAAACTCGTTTAGTTCCATTCTGTACCATTGGTGAGTAATCAACGTGAGAAGGGTTTCTAGAATCTTTTTCTAGTTTGTCCGCATCTACTCCGATTATATATTCGGTATTAGATACTTTTTCTTTCGTGATCGAATCCTTTAAAGCACCTGGCCTATATTCATTCCATGGCATACTTGTCATTTCTTGAGCATAGAATCTACTCCCTCTTGGAGCTTCTTCTCGCATAGTTTCTTCTAATTCACTAGCCAATCCTTCAAAATCTTCTTCACACGCTTCTATAACATCTTCTAAGAGGCCTTTTAGCATTTCCTACACCTCGATAAAGGGGTAATAAAGTTTTCCTCCATAGATGTATTTAAAGCCTTTTAGGAATACACCATCTTCATACGATACTTCCTCAACTTTGTTCATAAGGAAGATTTTTACTAGGCCACTAGGCAAACACATACGTTTTGAATACTCGTAAGATGTGTTTGATTTGGCTTTAGCACCGCATACAGGGCATCCGTTTTTCTTTGTGGAACTTTTCATTCCAATATATTTAATTCTCATACTACTGCACCAACCCATGTGTCTTTTGAATTACATACTGACAAGATACCTAATTGCTCTGAATACGCTTTTGTAATATGCTCACGAACATACACACTAATTGAAATCTGAGCATCAGAATTTTCTTCTGAAATAAGAACATCACTACCATCTGTTTCTTCACACGTGCTACAACCGCATTCACATCTGTTCATTGCGATAACGAATTGTAGGAAGTCGCAGAATACAGGCAATAGGCATTCTGGTATCGTTTCATATCCAGCTACATAACTGACAACGATTTTAGATAATTCATCACATCCACAATTGCAAACATCTTTGTAGTCGATATTAGATAAATCAACGTACACTATACTGTCGTATGGGTTATAAGAAAAATCTTTATCAACTTCTAGTTTGTGAGTAGTAAATGTAATTCTTTCTCTAGTGATAACAGATACTTCAATCGTTGTTGGGTCAATCATTGGATAGAATAGCGGTATACGTACAATTCCTGAATCGCAACCACATTTCTTAAATTCACCAACATCAAAGACTTCCTCTCTTTGAGATGAGAGGAAAGTCTCACAAGGATGGTTTTTCCAACAAGTGATGGTACTAATTAAATCAATTAGTTCTCCAACATTCTTTTCAAGCTTATCTGCTTCTAAATCGCTTTCCTTTATGCACGAACAATAGTTTTTCAATTGTTCGACAATTTTTTCGTACATTATTCACCAATGTTGATTGGTACGATAGTTGTTGGTTTTAATACAAGATCTAATCCGTTTAATGTATCTCCTAATGTAGCTGCTGACATTGGAATACCTTGGATAACCATTAATCGGTTTGCATCCGTTCCAAATGCACATCCAAAGTTGTAGTAGTAATCACATTGAGTACCACATCCTTCAGATGGAGTATCTGTTGCACCAAATGTATGACGTTGGAATTTTTCAGATGGTTGGAAAGTAGTTCCCATTACCAAACCTACTGTATTTCCTTCTAATACCCATACATCACCTGTACCTTTTGTGATGTCGCATGGAACTAATTTATCTGCGATAAATCCATGTCCTCTAAATGCGACTTCGCCTGTTTCTTTATTGCGAGTCCATCCATCAGGATATTCACCATTGAATTTACCTGGAACAATAACAGATTTAATACCTTCAAGTACTAATGGGTGACAAGCGAATTTATAATCGCCATCTCCTAATGCTGCTAAACGTAAACCAACTGAATCAAATGCAGATAATACGTTTGTACCTACAATTTTGATAACTGCTTTATCTTCCATTACTTCCAATAATCCGTGGAATGGTTTTAATGTAGCAGTGCCTGTTGACATTGTTCCTAAGATTACGTTAATAGCTGTAAAATATGCCATTGAAATTAAATCCATACGTTTCTGAGCTTCTTTAATAGTTTCTCCTTCACGTTGGAAGTAGCAAACCATATCATTAGCTTTGATCTTACGTGTTTCATTTACTAAGCTATCCATAATAGGTTCGCAGCTCTTTAAGCACAACAATGCCAATGGTGCATTGCTACCGCATTTAGCTAAATCTAATGGAACCCAGCAACATTCACCTTGTGTTGATTTAGGTTCTGTTGTTCCGTATGTGAATGGCAACTGAATATAGAATTTTCCATCTTCCTTTTTTGTAACGCTCCATGCTCCTCGGTTCATAGCACCTTGCATCTTACGTGAAGCTGGTGTGTTCATTAACCAAGAAACTAATGGGAACACGTTTTGGAATGGATTGGCTGGTGAGTTATCTGAATAATCAGTACCGATACCAACTGTTCCTGCATTTGATTTAGTAGAACTTGCTGCTAAATTCTGTCTTGCTTTTTCATAATCAATATAAGCTTTTGAGAATGATGTTAAATCCTCGATATTAGAACTTAGACGTTCTACCATTCCTGGTGTAACTGCCATTTTTTCTAATAATGTGTTATCAGGATTTGTAAATAATAAATCTAACATGGTTTACCTCCTATCCCCACATATCTCCGCTAACGTTAGAAGTTGAAGATAATTTTTCTTCTTTCTTTTCTTTATCGTTAGCTTGTCCTGAGATCAAACTAGACAATCTGTCTAATGTGCTTTCTGCTTTCTTTTCAAATTCTGTTTTTTCTTTCTTAGAATTTTTTAATTTTTCTTTTAGTTCGGCATTTTCTGTTTCTAACGCTTCAACTTTTGCACTTAAAGCTTCAAAAGCATCCATGAATTTGTTGATTTTTTCCATGTCATCCTTAGACATTTCAACAGTTTCCAATGTTTCTTCGCCTTTTTTAGCTTCTTCTTCGTTTTCTGTTCCTTCTTCTTTACTTTCAGGTTCTTTTTCTTCTTTTTCTTCCTCTTTGTTTTCTAAAGCATCATTCTTCTTTTCTTCTTTATTTTCAGAACTCAACTTTAAAATCTTTTCCCATAGGTTCATTTCTGAGTCTCCTTTACTGTTTAAATTTTCGCCTGTACTGTTTACATTGGCTGGATTTGCAACAACTGAGAAACCAGCAATCTCGATTTCGTTGTAGAATGGTGCATTAAATTTGAATGACGATTCAAAATCTATTGTTCCTCTCAGTTCTGCACTAATACTCAATGGTATTTCTTGCTTCAATAAATCTTGCACAATGTGCAATTCCCTGTTTAGTTTGACATTTACATCAAGACCTTTTCTTCCATCACCAATATCGACAACTGTTAAATCATCTTTAGTCCATGTACCTAGGTTCAAAGGTAGTGATGCAATGTCAATGTGAGCTAAGTTGATATATCCTACATAATCAGAACTCAAGCTATCGTAGAATGCTTGTACTGCCCCTTTTTTGATGTATAGACGAATATCATTACCACCCTCATATGTTATTGCCCCCTCGTCAATAAGACGTGTAGGCTTGTTTTCTACGTACCCTGATGATAGGTTCACACTAACATAATGGTTTTCTTTATCTACGCTCGATAAAGTGATTGCATTGTCGTAAAATGCTTTTCCTTTTTTTCTACGATCAATACTATCTTTAATGCTTGCTACATATGTTGGAACTCTTTTCTTTTGTGGCATTATTTCTTAGTCTCCGTTTCTACTACGATTACGGGCTTATAAAATAATTTCTGAATCCTTCCACCACATGAATTACATTTCTTGACTTCGTATGGAATCTTTGCTCCTTTTAAGATTTCTTCCATTGTGGAATCGTATCTCTTTTGAATAGTTTTGTTTCTAAGTGCTTCTAACAAAACTTTATCTTCGGGAATCTTGTATTTCTTCTTAGGTTCAAGAACTACATATCCATATAGCAAAGTACCGCTATCTAATTTTGAATAAACGTCAATTTGCGTTTTTTCTTCGATAACATCAAGAAGTTTCAAATACTGTTTTGCGTTCTTTGCTGCTTCTTCCAATGCGAACTCATGTCTGCCATTCTGCTTTAAGAAAGCATTTCTTTCTTCTAGGGAATCGAACCAAGTAACACCGTTAATAGTTTGTACGTTGTTTTGCATGGTCTCTCCTTCTAAGCATCATGGCATTGATCGTCTGTATACTTTGTTTCTGTTTGTTCTGAGCGTTCTACTTTTGCTACATTGCAGAATAAGAATGAAGTATAAGTTGTTACTGTTTTTTGATTAGGTGATTGACCTGTTGTAGTAATAACTGGATACTCAAATCCAATAGCTCCGTCTTGGTCATTCAATTTGTTGTGCCAAGCAGTGTTAAAAGCAGTCGCATCTTTCCCTGTTAAAGTGATAGTGTTTCCGTACCCTTCTTTAAAAGTGATTTTTACAGTGAAACTACGTTTAATTGACATTTATGTATCTCCTTTCGTTATCTTGCATATAAAAAGGCAATACCTCGAAATATGCAAAAATCTATATAGACAGTGAAAACTGTTTATACCTTTTGTTTATTTCCAAATATTGCCTTGTTTTTTTCTACTTTTTATTTCTAATTAAAACTCTAATGTATCTTCTACTTGTTCTGTTGGATTATTACCAATCAATTTAAGAATCTTGACCATTGATTCTTTGTTCAATTTGCCTTTGAACTCGTTGATAAATTCTGTATCTGAAATATTTCTTCTACCAATTAAGAATAAATCAGCATTTCCTTTTGAATCTTTCTTAGCTCCAATCTGATATACAGGAATTGTAGTTGTATATACACGTGAACTTGCCTGTTCTTTACAAGCTCTGTAGTCTGTTACGACTTCGTAATATACATCTTTAACAACTTCTTTTTCTTTCTTCGTTTTTTCATCAACAATCGTCTCTTTTACTTCTACTTTTCTGTATCTGTTCTCAAAGAAAGAAGTTGGAACTGCAATTGCATTGGATTTTGTTTCCAAATATCCTAATCCATCAGGTCGCATAGGTCTTTCACCAAATTCAACCTCTTTACCTTGGATTTTCTCTTTTACCAATCCAATTTTGTTGATTCTCTGTGCATCTTCAAATGAATATAACGGAGTCCCATTCAAACTTCCTAGGGGTGTTACCTCATTTTCAGATAAGATACTTTTTAAAATATCCATTTCCATTTTATTTTCTCCTCTCGCTATAGCGTTTTTTCGATAGAATCCATCATTCTAGTAACTGATTCCATCATATAATTCTTTGTGCTCTTGTCTAACGCTTCTGCTCCGTTGACAATAGCACCTACGATTTGAGTAACTGACAAGGCCAATTTATATGTCTTTGCAGACTTGTCTTGTTGTTCTTTCAATTCGTATTTATCAAAATAAACCTTTGGTACACCTAATTTCTCACTTAACATAGGAGAAATCTGAGTGGCGAACCTTTCTCGCATTGGTACGATTGTATTTGTCATGGCATTATCTATGATTCTTTCCATAGATACGTTTCCTGATACATCCCCTAAACCAATTAATTCAGGAGTAAGACCGAAACACTGACAAATAATAGAACCTTCCTTCATTTGAAGGTATTCCAAGAACTCTGTACCTTTTGTAACACGAGGCAAGTGATCCATTTTTTCAAAAATAGAACTTGCAAGGATTACATTGTCTGATTTTGAATTTCTGATTTCCTGACCTAGACGTTTAGCCTCAATTCTTGCTTTGTCGGCTCTGTCTGCTTTAGAACTTGATGATTCGTCTAAAACTTGGGAAGCCGATAAATCAATCGTATCTCCCTTGGCAAATCCATCTTTTAGCCAAAAAATCAAACGTCCTGGGCCATCATACTGAATATCGTAGTTCAAACGCTCGTAAACCGCACCTAATAGCTTTAGACGTTGTTTATCACGCAATAAACAAGATAATCCGTTCTCATTGTCTGTTCCGTTTCTCAAATTGCAGAAATTATCAGGAATTTCTACAATGATTGTTCCGTCTTTTGACATTAATTTGCCTGTTTTAAGGAATAACGCTTCGTCAAAGTCGATTTCCTTTGTTCCTAATGAGATAGGTTCTTTATCATCTGCCGACATTGCATAACAGATAGGAACTCTAAATCCTTTATATTCATCATCTTCACGCATGATGGAAACATAATTACGATAATTCTCTGTAACAATTCCTTTATCTTCGTCTAGCCAACGAATACCGCATTTTCCGTACAATAAGGACTGCATAATAGCATTTTGAAGTACGGAATAGTTCGTAACTCCCTGTACATTGTGTCTATAAAGGAATGGCATAAGAACATTCTTATCTAAATTCTCATCACCCGTTGTGATTCCATTTGAGAATATAAAGTCAATAACCTTACCGACAACATATGGCAGCGTTGGTAGATTGTCTATCATCCAATCAATCTCGTCAAACTGATTCTTAAAGTTTGTCTTTATAAATCCGTTGATGCATTCTGAATTGCAGTTTAGCATAGCTTCCATTACCTTTTCGGCTTCGGTTTCTGCATTAGAACTGTGAATATTTTGCGAAATGTTAGATGACACATAGGTATTGGATGCTAGTTTAACTCTATCCTTTTGTCTTTTCTTTGTTCTTCGACTCAAATTAGCACCTCCTAATCGTTCTCTGCATACGCAAGTATTTCACCGCTTAGATTATACATTAAACAACTGCGGACAGAAAGTACCGAGGAATCTAGGGCATCAGGAGAGTGTCCTAAGCGTTGTTTTATCTCTTCCTTAGGAATAATGGCTATCTTCTTGTTGTTCTTCGATACAGTCCTTGTAGCAAGCAATTCAGGCTTCAATCTTTTTGCGACTTCCGTTGTGAAAGTCAATTTCTTACTATCCATTAGCTGCTGAAAGTCTAAATACATTTCCGCTCTTAGATTAAATGCATAAACAGCACTGTAATGTCTTGCTTTGATACGTGTTTTTGTTGGCCCTCCTTGGAAATTGACACCCTCAAGGATAAATCCTAGCTTATCCGAGTATTTTGACAATCCTTCGGTCAACCAAGTACCGAAACCAACGTCAACACAAACATATTTTACGTTTAATGTCTCGATAATCTTAACAATCTTGGTAATAATCTTCTCAGATGTGACTCCTTGCACCCAAACACCCTCTTTTAGATTGTAAATTGTCTCGATTTTGCAGTTTCCGTATCTATTTTGGGAGCATAAAGCTACATCTATACCATCCTTACCTGTATAAGCCGAGTCAACACCTAAGAAAAAACGCTTTTTATATGAACTATCGACTTTATCGTCGTCTAAAGTCATGGTTTTGAACATACTTTCATCTGAAAATTCCTCTAATTCGCATACTAAATAACGTTGGCAAGTACTTCTATTCTTGTAAAAATGAGAATTTAGTATCTGAGATGCACTTTTCATACGATCTTCTTCGTATGCAGTACGTACATCCATCCAAACAACTAATGTTCCTTCTGGGTATTTGTCGTTTGTCATGCAGTCGTAGAACTCACCACGTTTGTGTGGGTTGGAAATAGCAATTTCAAGTTCTTTTGAACCGTCAACGCTTGAAAATTCCCTTCGTCCTATCTCGGCATATGCATCTTCACTTACTTGGGCAGCTTCGTCAATAATATAATCTCCACCCTTACCGATAGCGTTGTTGTTTTTCTTAGGGTCTACACTGTTTCCACCTAATGTAACGATTTCTACACATCCTCCGCCTTTAAATGAAATCTTGGTTTTGGAAGTAGAAGTCTGCAATTTTTCAATCTTGTTTCCTGAATCTAATACGGAACTCTGAATTGACTCGTCTGCATTTTGTAAATGTCCTATAACTTTGGACATGATGATAGTAGCGGTTTCTCCTGTTGCGGCCGCAATTCGTACTTGATGTCCTTTATAAGCACGATAAATAGCAATCATTCCTAAAGTCCAGCTTTTCCCGTACTGAGAAGTAGTAATTGCATAGATTGTATCGTACCCTTCTACAACCGCACCGAACAACATAGCTTGCGTAAAGTGAAGATTGACTTGAAAATATGTCAAAGCCTCTCTTGCACCGATAACCGCAAGTCTAAAAGCTTCTTGTCTAGAAATATTTAATCGTTTGTAATGTTCGGGGATATACCCTCTCGTCCATTTCTTTAATTTATACTTCGGGGTAGCTTCCTTCAACAACCTAACAACTTCTTCTTGGCTCTTATTAATAGATTTAGCTTCCTTTAAGTCCTCTACATCCTTAAAATACTGTTCCTTAACACTAAGAGTCTGTTTCTTCACTGTTATCATCCTCCTCGTGTTCTATTACCTCGGCATCTAAAAATTCACTTCCCATGTTGATTCCTAATATATCGTTGATTCTTTCTTCCGCAATCGCTCTTTTCTGTTCAACAGTAATATTATTTACACTTCCAACATTTAAAATATTGCTCTTTCCTATTCCATCCATTCTATTTAATTCCTTTAAACATCCGAGTCTGTCTTTCATGTCCTTTTCTTCGTCTTGAATGTTATCGCTTAGCCATTGTCTGCGTTGCTCTACTGTCATAACACTTCTTTGATCTCTCTTTTTTACCCTCTCATGTATGACATTCCTAAATAAAGGACTGTTTAATATCTTATATCCCTTGTTATAAGCACTCTTATCGCTTAAATCAGGACGAATCTTTTGCATGGACTTCGTAATATTCCCACTCTTTGAATACTCGTCAAAGAACCTTTTAGCTTCATCCTCACGCTTTAATTCTGAAACACTCTTTGCCCTTGGCATACTCTCATCCTCTCTTTCTCTACCTCCCTACATTATAAATGATTTCTTTGTAGACGTTTTTTGCCAATCGTAAAAACACATGAACTCATTTTTTTCAAAACTCGAATTTTCGCTTTCCTAAAATTTTTATCTAAAAAAGGGGGTGGTTATTATATTTCGTGTTAGCACTCTGTTGTTTAAAGTGCTAGGTGTAAAAAATGTGGTTTGGTCGAGAGGGAAGGCATGGGGTGTGTATAGTCGCTTTTTCCTGTTGCGTTTTTCAAATCATGACCCCAAACGTATATATATTTATGTATTCAATACATGAACAATATTCAATCATGATCATGTAAATAGTTTTAGCAGCAATAAGAAAAAAGCAAGAAGAAAAAAGCAAGAAGAAAAAAAGACAATAAAAAGCTAGTTAACCTAAACAATAGTTAACTAGCATAATAGAATTATAATTATGAATAATACAATGAATAATATAATTATAAATATCCAATACTTAAATAGAAACGCAAGTATTAAAATGAATGCAATTATAGTTGTTAACTGATCAATCATCTATCAACCCACTTTTTAACAATAACTTCTAATAGGTACAATAACAGCTTGATTATCCGTTTTTTCATCTATAATTAAAGCAGCTTTAAGATTTCCATATAAACGCATATTTAAGTTTGTTGTTCCTAATATATCGCATATCTTTTTTAAATTGTCAGCGTTGAAGAAACATTTATAGTTTTCACTTTTTAATTCTATAAGCTTCATGCCGTCTTTTTCTTCTATTTGTTTTGCTTTAAGTTTTGCGATGATGTCTTTAAAGTTAACATTTACAATTTCGCCATAGCTTTTATCTGGTAAGACTCTCTCAATTTCAGGATATTTATTTTTTTCTTTTTCATTATCCCATAAAGGCAAATTGTAAAAGGTTTTAAGGATAAATGCAATATAACTATCTGTAAACACTTGAACTTTTTTTCCATTTATAATAGTTTGGCACGCATATGCCAGGCAACTTCTACCACCTGAAAAACGTTTTTTATTATCATTCAAAAATTTTAACGCTTTTTTTTGTGGATCTTGTTTCCTGTTTTTTAGCCCCATACTTTCGTTATAAATATCAATTTTCAATTCATTGATAGTGTTTTCTAATACATCCATATATTTTAAAGGATTATCCTTTACTTTTAATAAATTATTTAAGATCGTTTCAGTTTTCATTTTTTTTCATCCTTTCAATTAATTATAAATAAGTTGTAAAACTATATTAAATACGCCTAAAACCATAAAAAACAATAAAGCATCGAAACATATATAGAAGTAGAATTTTAAGAGTGCAAGCAATATTATTTGTATGCAATTTAGCTTGTCTAGCTGCTTTCTTGAATACATATAATAAAGCCCCTTTTATATATCCATGTTTGGATATATGTTTTTATCTTTATATATGTTTTTTATATCTCCAACAGCTAGACTATTATATTCACTACATATTTTTTCTAGTTCCTGTTGTTTTTCATACGCTTTTTTATAAAGTCTTTTTAGATCTTTTATTCTTTTAGGTATATTGTCGATATATTCTTTACTAGTGTAATATAATGTAAGATCGTTTAATTCTGGTACTTGTATTTTATTATCATCTAGCAAGTTTTTCTGTTTTCCTTCTATGTATTTGGTACCGCACACAATATCATAAGTGCTACCGTTAAACTCTGAAGGGAAAACATGATATTCTTGTGAACTGTATCTTACGCTGATATAAAAGCCACATTTTGTTTTTTCTTTTATTTCATCTTTTATCTTTTGTTCTGTTTTTGGGCCGTATGGCTTATTTTTATATTTTGCAAGTACTTCTAACACTTGAGGCATTACCTCATTGAATAAAGCTATTTTTGCGTTACTATTCAATATTTTAATGGTAATTTGTAGATCTTTCTTTTTTTCTTCAAGCTTTACAATGTCATTTTCTACGGTTTTCATTTTTTCATGTCTTTTTTTAATATCCATAATGTTTAAGTATGTTTTTCTTATTTCTTTTGTTTTTTCTTCAACTTCATTTATTTTTTGTTGTGTTTGCTTTACTTCTATTATAATTGCATTAAATTTTTTCATGTTATATACCCCCTAAATATATCTGGCTTTTAATTTGCCACGATATAAAGAAAGCTTTCTAAAGCAGTAAAGATCTTGCGAAAAATCATAATCATAAACAAACAATGTTTCGTTGTCGTTATTAATATGATATTTATTTTTATTTAAGATATCACACATTTTTTGAGCGCTGCTATTTGGTGCGAAAAAACTTTCACTTCTACTATGCATAAATTCTAAACCTTTTTGTGTTTTTGCTATTAATTTCATATTTTCTTTTTGGCCCCGTATGTTATAATTATGACGTATATATATTTTTGGGGCGTGCCTCCATTTTCTTCTATATTATATATATACGCTTTTTTGGATGATCGTTTAGTTGTCAGCTGCTACGATCATCTTTTTTTATGTCTTTTTTGGATGTCACCCCTTTTCTATATACCTATTATATCATGATATCGCTATATAATCCACTATTTTTTTACTTTTTGTTCACGAATCGTGAATATAATAGCGGAATTTTTATACCACACCGTGTTTTTGTCTACAAATCATGAACAATTTACAAAATACAAAATATACAAAATACAAAATTTTTCGCCGATTACAAAATACAAAATACAAAATTTATTTTTTATATTGACAAAATTTTCTTTTTGGAACACTTCAAAACCCCTTTAAATAAAGTATATTGTTAATTTTTTGTTCACAAATGATTAATTTCATAAAAAAGACAATAAAAAAACCCATCAAACTTCATTAGAACTTGATAGGTAAAAGAAACTAGTAATAATAGTATATATATCTTCTTCTTATAGGGTTTGGAAGGCTCTGTGGATGACGTAGCTCCTCAATTCTTCTTTCCCCCGAGGTCAAAACCCATCTTTATCTCCCCCGAACCTCTTTCCTATTATATATATGCCGAGGGACTTAGATATAGCTTTTTCATAGATCAATCGTTTTAAAATATGCAGAATACGTAAGACTATCTATAATATAGGCTCTGTGTGCTCAGTACAGAACCTTAAACCATACAATCTTCAAGATATAGAATTAATAAAGAATTTCTAAAGGAGTATGAAATGAAATATCTGCCTATTCATTCCAGTAGTAGTATATGACTACGCTATGACAATTTATGAACCAACTTAAACCAATTTTGTGTGTAAACATTATGGAACTTATCGTGTTTATTACGCATATTTGATTGTATGGACGTTTCTATATCTCTGAATTTACTTGTTTTTCTTCTTTTACCCCGACCTCTGTTGCGATATACGTGCACGTTTCACGCAAATCCTGTTGCGATTGTATCGGCTACTGCGAATTAGGGGCGTTGTTGCGAATGGGGTGGCATTTTCATTGCGTTCATAGGGCGTAATTTTCTATTGCACCATCCCCCGTCAATTTATATTGCACTTACACCGTTATAATATCCTCAGATTTCTCTGAGGAACTCAATTCTGAGTAAGTAGAAGTAAAAAATGTCTCGTTAGAAAGTGGCAATATTTGGTCTTTTTAGGTACTTCCTAACTACATATATTATACCATTTTTAAGTGCGGACGTGTTAAAAAAATACGATAAAAAAGGCTATTTGTTGTTAGCCTCTTTCTTTTCTCTTTCTAAATCCTGTAAGATCAATTGTCTTACATAATTGTTCTTACTAGGTACAGAATCAAGCTTTTCTATGATCTCTGCTTCATGAGTTTTATGAAATTTCAGAAGGATTTGCCTTATATGTTTTTTTTCATACTTACTATTTGCTCGCATCTTTGCTTCGCTTGTTTTTGCCATATTTTTCACCCCTCTATTCCATAACATCAATGATATTTGATTTAGGCTGCCAAATACCACGAACAAAAATAGATTCTTCGTCCTCTGCTTCAACTTTATCGGTTTCAATAGTGGTTTCGTGAACATTATTTCTGTAATATTCCACGTATTTTCCTAAATATTCAGGATTATCACAATACCTTCCGTTTCTACCATAAACATAACCATGTTCTTTTTCCCATTGTTCCTTTGTCATTTTCCATTCTCCTTTAAGCTATATGCTTTTCTTTACACCCATATATTAGCATATAAAGATATCTTTGTAAATAATTAATTTAATAAATTTTTAGATTCTTTTGCACAATAAAAAGGCTATAAACATATTTACCGTTTTAAACGTGTTTTTAGCCTTTTCTTTATTTGCCCTAATAAATACACATCTAAATCTATTTTGCTCGTTATAATAACTTCTAGACGTATTTAAATTGATTTTAAGAGTTTTTTCTTCTTTTTCTACGCAAGTTGTATTCTTTATCAATCAAAATCTGTAATATCATTGTTTTATCAACTAGATATTCAATTCCATCACTATTGAATCCAACGATCTTACACCACCAACGATTGTAGGTATAAGGTTTAGTCAATACGATTTGCACTAATTCGTTTTCATCAAATAAAGTTGCCATTGCTACATCCCCTGCTCTTAGACCAATATTGCCATGGTAATTAAACCATCCTCCGCAGGTTTCTTTGAAATGCTCGTATTCTGTATCTCTTCTAGGCATCTAGATAATTCCTATCTGAGTTAATAATGCACATTTTACTTCTTTTTCTTCTCGTCTATCGAGTGGTTTTATATGCCACTTAACATTTTCTTTGTTGATTGTTAATATTTGCTCGGCTTTTGCCATTCCATATTCATGTCCTGTATCTACCATAACGTGGCATGGCAAATCCGTTCTTTTTAAATTGCTAGTAATTGGAATTACATTTACTGTTTTACTTCCTTTATTCTGAATGTCGTTTGAAATAACGATACAAGGTCTCCTTTTATAAAGAATTGTATTACTATACTTAGGCAAGTCACACCAATAAATGTTATTGTTTAGGATTTCCATAATGATAACCACCTATCCTCTCTAATTTATCCTCTAAATTTCTGTTATGCTGCTGCAACCCGTATATTTTCCTATCTCTCTCAATTAAAGCCTGTTTAATTAATTCCATATCGTCATATGCTTCATATAATCCGTTGTCTTTTAGAGTTTTTTCTATGTTTTTAAAACTCGTCTCTACTTGAGTTGTTGCTATCATCTTCTTCATTCCAATCCATCCCGTACACGTCGTCTACTGCATCATCATCATCTTCCTTGATTGGAACACGTACAACTTTAGTTCCAATTCTATGAGTGAATAAGATACATACTGCCCAAATTGGATGAACATGAATTACCATGTACGCAGTAAATATCATTACCGCTATATTGTGAATTGCCATACTTAAATACATCATTTCGTTGTTTTCTCCTTCATATATGTTGCTCTTAAGCTATCGACTTCTACCCCTTCTTTTTCCAAAGCAATATTCCAAATATCATTTAATAATGAATCTACAATATTACATGAATTGCTGTTATCTACATCAGGAACACTGATTTTCAATTTAATCAGTACGTCTGTACTTTCTTTAGGCTTATTTCGTTTCTTCAAACCCATCATATCCATACCCCCTATGTTGATATTTGTATTTTCTAACTTCATATTCTGCTTTGTTTAGATCATCAATCAACCTACAATTTTCAAGTTCCAATTCATTTATTCTCTCTGAAACAATTAAGGAATAAAGGAGCATTGCAGCTATGCCCCCTATTAAAAATCCTGCAAAGAAATAAATCATCAAACCACCTCACAATTTTCTAGGATATCTCCAATTATTTCATTATCATCAATGCCTTTAAAATATCCTTTTTTCTTCATCCCGTTTAAAGAATTAAATAATTTAAAACTGTTTTTATATGGATAGCATTGTAATAATTCTTTTTCAAATTTAGTTAATTTATATGTTGTCTTTTTGTATGGCTGCTTTAGCCAATCCATTACCTTTTCATGACATCCTTTTTTAATAAGCTTAAAGTCACAGTTATTGCAGCTAGTTTTATAGCATAGCTTAGGTATTCCTTTGACTACCGCTAAACTATCAAAGCAATTATCTAGAATTTCATCTTTGTAATGTTCAAAATTAGTCTCTTGTTTTATTTCCTGCTTTTCTTCTTCAAGCCATCCTAATTCTTTAGCTTGTTGGATGACTGCTTTTAATTCATCTAGTGTAATGCCATGAGCTTTTGACATAAATCTTGAATAGATTTTCTTTGTTTCCAAATTAAAATCGAAAGTTGTATAATTATACTCTTCTTTTGAATACTTTATTGTATATTCATTATACGTTTCTAACAAATACCCTAACTCTTCAAACATTTCTCTAGCGTTCATGTTGCTTCATCTCCGTTTTATAAATGTTATCTAGCCAATCGTTACACTCTTTTTTAAAATTATTAAAATGTTTTTGAGCTTTATCCATAGTTGTGTAAATTCTTAAATACTCCATTGCTAAATTTGGGTTTACCTTGCGTAATTCTTCCCATCTTTCTGCGTGCTTACTATTCATTTTCTTTCACCTCTAAATCGCTAAATTCCGATTCTATTAATTCCTCATAAGTGTCATAATAATTTGTACCATCAGTCACATAATAATAAGTAACATCATTTATTAAATAGTCATGCGATAATGCAAAATACAATTCATATAAATCTCCGCCATAGTTATCTATTTCTTTTGATAAATCATCTTCACAATAAATATTTCCATTGTATTCGTATTTTTTATTCATATCTCTTTAATTCCTCTTTAAGTTCATTTATAGCTTGCTTAACATCTTTCAAGTCTAAATCTACGTTGGCAACTAAATCTGCCATTCTACAGTTTGAATAGCCTTGTAAAGCTCCTTCTAATGTAGAGTGAAAGGAAATCTGTTTCTTGATTTCCGTTTCTACTCCTTCTTTGCTTTTTTGAATTGCATCTTGAACTAGCGTATAGCTTTTTCCATCTGATACAATTCCGTATCCGTTTTTTAACTTAATCATCTGTATTTTCTTCTTTCTCTTTTAAATATTCATTATATTTATTTGCTATAAATTCATCCATATCTTGCTTTGTGAACCCTAGATTTAATAATTCATCTTTGTAGTTCATTCCATATGTCCACGAATCTATATCCAAATATTGTTCTAGTGAATAGTCATCAACATTTAAATATTTACAATTACATTTTAGAATGAATTGCTTATACAAATCTATTTTTAAACGCAAATCATTAATTACTTCATTGATTTGTGCAATATCTTCATTATGTAATTCTTGTTCATCTTTTAACTTTCTTTTTAAATACTCGTTATTAGACTTTAACACATCATATGTCTCTAGTGACATTTGAACAAACGCTTCCATTAGTACCCCTCTTTCAATCTTTCTTTATTGATCTCATTCTTGCGAATATATTCGTTGTAGATTTCTTCTAGTGAATATCCTAAATGCAATCCTAATGCGATTACGTAAGCTAATACGTTATCATCTCGTGTTAAACTGATTACACAACTAAATGCATATGCCTGCCCAAATCCTAAATCAGTTTTTAACTTGTTGTAATTCCACTTAATATCCTCGTCTTGATAACATCCTGAACCGAACTTGATTTCGTACATTAATGCGAAATGCACAACATCAATGTATTCCTCAAACACTTTAGCTTCGTCTTTAGGCTCTTGCGTGAACTTCCACCAACACCAATCAGCTTTTTGAGAGTGCATCAATTCTCCTAATTCGTCAAACAATGCACTTTCTAATTGGCTTTTAGAAACGTATTCTACATTATGTTTCTTAAATACTTCTTCGTCATATGCTTTCTGTCTTTCAAGCATATCTTTAATTAATTCTGTACTTGTCATTTTGTTCTCCTTTTATAATCTGTTTTTATTAAGCAAATCTATCGTAATAAGCATCTTTAAATCTCACTTTGCTTTTCTTTCTATGATTGTAAACTTCATGTAAATACTCAAGTGCATCATCAACACAAACTACCGATACGTTTTTGTTAGTACCTTTTTGTAACTGTTCTGCCATTCTATCTTGGTCAATTACTTCTAAATCAATTACACTTGCAAGCACACGAATAACTATATCTTTTCTTCCACGTACAACAATGTACTCTTGCACACTGTCAAGAAAATTCAATTTGCTAATTATTTGGTTTATATTTCCTTTAATTTTGAATTTTCCATTTTTAACAGGTACGCTAACCGCATCGCCTTGTGCTCCTTTTCCAAGCAAAATCGTTGCCAATGTAGAAGGAGAAAAACTAGGGTATTCATCAACGCATTTTTTCAATGTGATATAATCCTCGATTCCTCTTTCGGCATAAGAATTAATATAATCAATCGTTTCCCATTTTTTTGATGAAACATTATAAGCGATACAATCTTTTAAGCCTAAACCTTTTCTAATTTGAAATTCCACTGGCAAATTTAGCTGCTTAAATGCTTCAATCCTATGTTGTCCGTCTATAACTTCCATGTTTTCATTAACAATAACGATCGTTGGAAGCAATCCGTTATCTCGCACATTATCAACAATGCTATTTACATTTTTCAAATTAATACCTCTATTGCCTTTTAAATATTTAAAAACACTATAATCACGTGTGATATAAGTTTTTAAGTCCTTCTCTAAAATGTTATTCATACTTTTTTACCTCTATTTCTAAAACAATGATTCTTGTTCATATTTTTTACCATTGCACGTGAATACTTTTGATTTCTTTTCCTCATAATCTGATTCATCAAAATATTTAACTAACTCGTTATAATTGCTTGTGAACGTCCCGTCATAAGCAACTCCGTTTATCACTGTATGATAATCAAGATCAATTTCTTTATCTTTGCCTATTTTTTCAAAAACTAATGAGTGCTCGTAATCTATATAAAACTCTGCATTTGGAAATACACGCTTAATGTATTTGTCCGCTTCTTTAAGTTCATAGCTTTTGAAGAATGATGCATACCTTCCGTAAACGTTATCCATATTTCATTTCATGTACTCCTTAAAATAATGTACTTGTTTCTACTGCAATTCTTTTCTTTGCAATTTGGCAATATTCTTTAGATATTTCATATCCAACATATTTTCTTTTATTAAGTTCTGATGCGATAGCGGTTGTTCCTGTTCCTAAGAATGGGTCAACAATCGTATCTCCCTTAACACTGAAATGTTTAACAAACCAATCAGCAATTTCATATTTCATAATCGCTCCATGCCCTTTAAAGTGTTTTTCATTAACTTTGCTATGAACAATGTTTTTGATTGACCCATAAGCTCTAAATTCATCTGCCTGTTCATTTAAAACAAAGAAATATTCAACTGCATTACATACTGATGTAAGTATGTTTCCATTTTCATCCTTAATCTTGTTGATACTTGGTTGAGGGTTTGTTTTCTCCCAAATTACAATTCCTTTTAACTTATCTGCGAAATATCCAATGTATTTATAAACATCTTTTTTGTTGAAATATGTTGCTTGAATATTAACGATTACATCTTTCTTGCACACTCTTAACAACTCATTTGTTACATCAACAATCATCTTGTAATAATTGTTTTTAGCATCGTCATAATGAGCGTACTTATCATTTCTTACCCTGTTATATGGAGGGGATGTAATAGCAACATCAAATTGATTGTCTTTAATTTCTTTCAATCCTTTTAAACAATCTTGATTATAGATAACCCCCCCCCGTTAGATTTATCTGTTTTTCCATTTATTCATCCTCCCCAACATATTCCCCAATGTATAGACTTCCTTCAATTACATACAGATTCATAATGTTTTCCTTTGTTGCCCCTAGAAAATCTTTACCAGGCTTTTTAAAAGCTAGTTTTCCATCTTTTGTACAGTATTTGTATTTGTTATCGCCATAACATTTCTGAACACTGTACATAAGTTCATCATCATATCTTTTTGCAATCATCTAGAATGGCATCCCTTCGTCATTATCATAATGTTCAGGATATGATTGGTAATTTACTTGATTTGTAAATGGTACTGTTTGTGGCTGCTGCATCTGTTGTGATTGAGATTGATACGTCTGTTGATAAGCCTGCGTTTGTGGCATTGTAGCATTGTTTAAAGCCAATTCTACGTCCATAACGTAAACGCTAGTCTTATACACCTTCTGATTCTCTTTGTTCGTGTATGAGCTTTTCTGAAGCTTTCCGTCAACTGCGATATGTTGTCCTCTGAAACCATATTGATTAATATGTTCTGCGTTTTCTCCCCAAGCGGTGCAATCGAAGAAAGATTTATGTTCTTGTCCGTCCTTCCCTTTTTCTTTAACTTCAATTGAGAAGTTACATAGGCTTTGTCCTGTAGCAGTTTTCTTTAAAACAATATCGCTACCGATTTCGCCTGATAAAATAACTCTGTTCATTTCTTTTCAACTCCTTTATACAAATTCAACACCTATTGAATTAGGCACGATTCCTTCTATCATCTGATACATATGTGATCTAGAAATGAAATTCTTTCTAGCACACTCGGCGATTGAAGAATAAACTGTATCGCCTATTCTTACTTTCTTTTTGTTTCTTAACCCTTGAGTCTGAGCTAATTTGATAACTCTTAGGTTTTCAATTTTCATTTCTCCGTCCCAAACGATAGAATCGTTCTTTTCTATTTCCCCGACAAAAGCTTTGTATGCTTCAAACAATACATTCAAGTATCGTTTTCCTTCTTTAAGGTTCACTACAACTCTATAAATTGATTCCGTTTCCTTTTTAGCTTTCATTTCCTTTTGATTTCCTTTTAGATCAACAGAAACAACTCTTAAATAACTTGTAATGTAATATCTGATTCCTGTTTTACTTTCGCCAATAAGTTGGAATTGCTCGTCATCTTCACTTGTTACTTTTCTTCTTTCTTCCTCATCCGTTTCAATTGGAAGAAGAATACATCCTTTGTAGGTTTCCTCGTTTCTCAACATCTTATGGAACTGAGCGTTTGTAATGCCCAATTCCTTCATTACATCTTTAGAAGATACGATTCCACGTACAACTGATATATCATTTTTATCCAACATATAATATTGCACTTACTACCCCTCCTACTTTTCATCCGTTCATCAAATCTCCCAACATCTTCATTCCTTCCTCCTTTTTTGGAGGTGCAGGCAATTGATCGTGTTGTTGATACATTTCCAAACTGATTTGACCTGAATTTAATAACTGTACTTCTTCTTCGCATATATCTTTATATGCTTGTAAAAATCTATCTCGGTAATATTGCAAGTCTTTTTTATTACTCCAAGCAATATCTCTTAACAGATAGCTCCCTCCGAGTGCTTTCTGAATGTTTCTAGGCAGTTTATCGTAGTTGACCTTACTAGTATGAGGGTCGCACTTAGCGTTCCTTAAAACGATTTCCCAAGCCTCTCCAGCTTCCTTAGTTTTCCCAATCGCAGTTTTACTAATTCTTGTTTTTACCTGAGCTACATTTGGAGCAAACTCTCTTGTATCACTTTGGATGATTTGATTCACTGCTTTTGCTACTACCAAGTATTCATAATCTTTAAAAGATACTTGCCAAAGTTTTAAATAGGCTTGCGTATCTTCCTGAGTCATGTTTTTGTAACTCATTGGGTAATTGATTCTTAGCACTTGTAAGATTCTTTCAGTTTCTTCTAATGTCAAAATGCATACCCCATTTCTTTTCTCGTCAATTGTCTTTGACCGCCATTGTTATTGTTCTGCAATTTGTAGAATGTTGACCAGCTATGCACAATGCTCTGATTTACAATAGCAATCTTGGTAACATCATCTACTGCCAAATTATCTAATACATTTAAAGACAACTTCATAGCTCTAACAGTAAGAGGTTTTCTTGCTTTCGTACGCATTTCAACAAAACCATGCAATGCATCTTGCAAATCTTTGTTTTCTGTATACTCTGCAATAACAGAATTAACACTTTCTTTTTTTATATTTTTTTCTTTATATTCATTAGTATTTAATTCTTTAGTATTTAATTCTTTAGTTATTTTATATACGTCCCTATTTTCTATATCTTGAATTTCTATATCTTCATTTTCTATATCTTCATTTTTGAGATGTAGTAATTCTTCGTCATGATTTTCGTTATTCTCGAAAATAATGTATTCCCACTCACTGATTTTTCCGTTGCAGTATCTTCTTCTTCTTACAAGATAGTTGTTATCTTCCAATTCATTCAAAACACTATTGATCGTGTTTTTACTTTCTTTACATATACCTTCTAAGCCTTTAACTGAATAATGCCATTTATCAGGCAAAGACAACATCATACTTAGCAATCCTTTTGCTTTAAGTGATAGGTTTTTATCTCTTAGATGAGTGTTACACATAGTTGTGTAATTCTCATTCTTAATAGTTCTAATCACTGCCATACTTCACACCTCCTAACATTCTGTACCTATGTACTTTGTATGAAACACGTAGGCGATACTAAACGCACTCCAAACGTCAGCCTTAAATCCATAAAAGTAACCAGGATTCTTTTTTGTACCTTTTCCCTTGTTTGGAGTATCTTTAGCGAACAAATCAATCAACGCTTGTCTAATAGTTGCGTCTGTCGCTTTCATAGAGTGGCATAGAAGCATTTTTTCTTCACTTCGGTATATTAATGTTGGTTCTATATCGAAAGCTTCAAATTGCTCTAATAAACGCCCTATAAAGTAACAAGTTTCAAATGTAGTTTGACCTACAGGCATACCGAAACTTTGTATTCCTTCAATCGCTACATAATCAATTGGATAATTATCTGCTTTCCAATTTGAGATTTTATCTTGCAATTCTTTGTTAGGAATTTTTCCTTTATCTACAACTGCCGATAAATCATTCTCGACTACAACAAATGCACTATATTCATTTGCTGGGTCAATGCCTAAAATCATCTTACGCACCTCCAATTTCAAACTTAGTAGCATCAAGTTTTTTCTTTTCTGAGTTCATCTTTGCTTCAATACTTTCGTAAGCAGCTTTGAAACGTTTTAAATCAGAATCGACTTTTGCAAACTTAGTTCTTTCCTCAGAAACTTTTTGACCTGCTAAAGCTTCAAAGTATTTAATACTAGGTGCTTTTCCGTCATGCTCACGTTCCCAAGTGCTCCGTGCAACATAAATCTCTTGATTTGTTTTATTTTCAATATCTGCTTTCAAAATGTTTGAACTTTCCTGTAATCTAGCAATCATTTCACCAATTAAGAACATTTGATTTGCGAGGTTTTCAATGTTTAATGCCATTTCCATTACTGTTTCTGCATCTGAAATATAAGCATCAACTAGGATTCCTAATTGTTCTTCTATTTCTTCGTCCTTCCAATATTTTATTTTGAATGGATTATATTTAAACAACAATTCATTTTGACTTAGCATTATATTTCACCTCTGATTCATCAATATGTCCGTATATACGTTCTAGGTACTTAATTGCAATCTCTCTCAATTTCTTTCCTTTAGGACTTTCTGAGTCCATGATTCTATGACAACGTTGGCAAGCACAGACTAGGTTTTTTTCAGAACCTAGTCCGCCATTGCTTCTTGAAATAATTGTGTGTGCTAATTCAATGCGATATGTACTTCCACAAAATATGCACATTTGATCTCTTTCTTTTACCAACTTTCTAGTTTTTAAATCTATATCTGTAGCTTGGCTACGTTTTGATTTATACAAGACTTACACCTTCGGGTTGCGGTTCATCAAGTTGTGAATATGTTTGTGGTTGAACAGGTGCTTGCTCAATTGTTTGTGTAGGTTGTTGGATTGGAGTTTCATCCAATTTCATATCCACATTCATTTCTTCCTCTGAATACATCTGTTGGAAATCATTAGGGAATGTTTCTCTCAATGCTTGAGTAATCGCAACTTTACGAACCATAGTGGCCATTTTAGACGCCCATTGTGAGTTAAGTTTTCCATCCTTCGTCCTTCCTGCATACTCTTCAACAGAAACTTCAATGTGTGTAGGATGTGAAGTATTCTTTCTAAATACATCTGCCCATCCACCGACAACTTCTTCACGATCTTTAAGATAGAAAGCACCTTTTCGGTAAGTTAACTCACCGCTTTCATTATTAATTACGATAATTCCTGCATCTAAACCATCAAATTCTGAATTTCTTTCGGCACGTTTTAAGAAAACGTCTTTAGAAACTACCATTTGAGCTGGAGTAGTGTTTCCGTACTTGATTAAGTAGCAATCTTTAATGAATGGATTCAAACCTTGTGATTTACACAAATTAATAAAATACACAACTTCTTGGTCTGTAATTTGACCATTTCCATTTACTAAGTAATTTCTTACGATAGCTGGACTTAATTTAACTTTTTCTCCGTTGGCAGAAAATTCTACCAATTGATTGTCATTTTTCTTTGCAATATTGTTTTGTAACATAATTAACATTCTCCTTTTTCTAAAATATTGATTTTTACATCGTGTTCTTTAATAAGTTGATTTAAAATTGGATTGCAAGCTTGTAACTCTTCCATAGATCCTTCAATACGGAATACGCAATATCTTCTTGTTTGAGTTTGACTTTGGCTTTCATGAGCTTCTAATCGGCTCTGAGGAATCGTCGTTTGATTCATAGCTTGAGCTTGTTTAGACTTTTCAATCTGAGCATTTACTTTTTCTTGAAGCTTTGCTTTGGCTTCCTTGATTTCGTTGATTCTCTCTGTAGCTTTGCTTAGATCCAATGTCTTACAGAACAATTGGATAACTTGTTCTGCCTGTAGTTCATCTTCGGGTAGTGAAGCTTCAATGAATGATAATTGTTCTTCTGCTTTCAAGAACTTGTTATTTAAGCTTTCTTCGATTTCTTTAGGCTTAACAGATTTGTTCAAATATCTTTCTTCAAAAACTAAATCGAATGGATATTTGTTGTTTGTCATGTTTGTCCATAGCTCTTTGATTTGATTACGCTTTAATTCTTTTTCTGCGTTGTCAACCTCGTTAATTCCGTCACCCAATTTATCTGATGCTGCTTTGATTGTCTTTTCAACTTGCATGATGTCTTTCTTGTCTTGAATCCACTGAGCGAATACATCATTCTCAACTTGCTTACGCTTATCAGATACAAGCTTTACCAAATTGTTTAAAGCAGCTCTATCTGTTTTAGCCTTCTTATAGTTGTCTTCATCTACTACATAGTTGTAGTGCTTTAAACCTTCTTTGATTTCAGGTAATAAATCACTTGCGTTTGTGTACACTTTTCCGTTTTGTGCACGTACCTCTAAATTAAATTCCATATTTCCATCTCCTCTTTTTCTATATAGACAATGTGATAGGTGGTTCTACATCATTCACGAAGTACCTATCCCATTTTTCTATCATTGCTTGTTTTAGATCGTTCATACTGTCTAAAGCTTCTTCTTTTCGATATGAGCGTTCTATAATTCGTGCATCACCATCTGCAAATCTTAGTTCTGCACAATAAATAACAAAGTCAAAATCCGTAACAATCAATCCCTCTAATGTTTGGCAATAATAGTTGTCAGGAACTGTTTCGTTTCCTTTACTGCCCCATTTCTGCAAACTCTGATAATTGATTATCTTAGATGTTTTGATTTCCAAGATTCCACGTTCTTCTGTTTCCTTGTTGTAAATCAATCCATCAGGACTGTATCTAAGAAACTCATGTTCTTTAGAAACCAATGTAACGTTATCTACATATTGAACATCTAGTTCAGGATGTTTCGCCTGAAACAATGTTCTTAAACATGGTTCTGCAGTATTTCCATACTCTATAGCATCATTTGAAATTTGTTGTGAACCGAATTTCTTATCGTGCCACAACTGATTTAATGTTTTCCATGGATTCAAATCCATGAAACAAGCTGCATCTGAACCACCAATACCACGACCACGTTTCTTTAGCCACTCTTCATGGCTTCCATACTTTTCAACACTGAATTTATCGGTGTCTTGGTAAAGATTCATTTTTTAGCTTCTCCTTTCAATATGTATTTGGCATATGATGTTTTATCTCCAAACCTATTTTTTGAAGTTTCGGTTTGAGTTTCAATGTCATATCCCAAATCTCTTAAATCCCAAATACGAGCACCTAAACGAGTGATTCCATACTCCCTAATTGCTTCTAAAGGAGTGATAGATCCATGTTCCTTTAGGTGCTTGATAACTCTTTCTGTTTGTGTCATCTTACAAACCTCTTATGTACCAATTAGCTATCACCATGAAAGCTAGAGAAACTAATAAACAGATTAACGAGCAAATGTAATTAAACTTAGCAGCACAATTAACCATATGAGTTTGTTTTTGACTTCTAACTAGCATTGAGTAATGAGTTTCGTACTCGTTATTAGCAAAAGAAGGAAGCGTGATACAATCACCTAATTCAACTGCTTTTTTCTTTGCAGTTGATCTAGAACCAGGCTTCTTCGTCTCTTTCTGCTTTGCAGAAGTCGTAGCAGTAGTCTTCGTAACCGTACTCATCTTTTTCTTCCTCCTCATCTTCATCAATGTATCTGTTGTCATCTAACTCTCTTAAATCATCTACATCCATCATGTTGTTCACACCTTTCTTTGAACTCAGGAAACATCCTGATAAATAACTTTGTTGGAACTTTCTTTGTATCTATCACTTTGGATAGATTTGAATTTTTGTAAGCCTCCGTTTCGCATATTAGATTCAACATCTTGTATGCAGTCTTTTTAGAAACACCAAGTTCCATGATGTCTCTATATCCAAGCAACACTTTCATTCCTTTACACATCTTTTCCCTACTTCAAATCCACACATATAAATGGTTTGAAGCATTGAAGATACGTTTACTAAATCTTCCTTAGAACATCCGTTCTTAATTAGCACATCAAAAACTTTTCCTTCCAAATGCACTGAGTCTTGGAATAATCTAATTGAATCTAATCTGTCACTTTCTAATCTTCCACTTGGTTCTGCCATTTTATTCACCCCTTCTATAATTACGGTATTACCGTAGTTAAAACTTAAAAAAAATTAAATTTTAACTATATCTAATGATACGTTTGCTTTACTACAAATTTTTTTAACTTCCCAAAAGTAGAAATTTTTGATTCCACTTTCTTTTCTTTGGTAGCTAACAGTAGATATACTAAGATATTTAGCCATTTCTTTTTGAGTCATATTTAATCCAACTCGAATTTGTTTGATTGTTAATTCCATGTTAAGCACCTCCTAACTACGGTGTCACCTTATTACACTTATAATATACGGCAACACCGTAGTTGTGTCAATCATTTTTTTATTTTTTTACGCCTACACCTTAGTTTTTTATTTATTTTATGCTATATTTATTATAGTAGATTAAATTTGTTATTAATTTAAGAAATCGAGGTGATGTATATGGGTAACAAATTTGAAAGCCAAGGGCAAGTATTAAAAAAATTTAGAAAGGAGTGTGGCTTTACAAATCAAGAAGTTGTAGATAGAGTAGGCAAATCGCCTATGTGGCTATCTGATATTGAAAATGGAAAATCGAATCTTTTTTTCAAAGATGCCAAAAAGTTATGCCATATATACGGTCATACTTTGGACGAGTTTTCAGAGCTAATAGATAATTATGAGAAATGATATTTCAGACAATATTAAAACAGGACAAACGCTTAAATATTTCAGAAAAAGAGCAAATCTTACACAAAAAGATGTAGCTAAATCCATGTTAAAAAGTCAACAATGGGTTTCTGATACCGAGAATGGTGTAAGTACTTTGCTATGGGGTGATCTAAAAAAAGGTTTGTAAATTGTATAATACTACCCCCATCAGAATTTGAGCACAAAGAAAATGAATTTATGTAGTAGAGATAAAAAGGGGATGATATAAATGATTATATTTGTTTGCTTATTAACACTTGGATTATTAGGTATAGGAAAGGCTACAGGAAGTATAATAGAAACGGTAATAAGTGGATTTTTTTATTTACTTGTTATTGCCTTCTTCTTTAAATATTTACTGCCATTCTTTATTATAGTTTTCATTCTAGTTACATTATACGTATTATTTTGGTAGCACAAAACGTCCGCAACGAAACATGATAAACTTTAAGTGCCTGTAAATAGGCAACTGTATTTTCATCTCTCTCTATTTCATGGAAGGCACACTCGCTATAGGGTGTGTTTTTCTTTTTCAAACAAAAAAGCACTAGAAATTAATCTAGTGCATTATCTTTATCCATAAACTTTGCGATTCCTTTATCTGCTTGAGGTAGCCAATGGGCATAAACACTCAATACAGTGCTTAGATTATCTCCTAAGCGTTTTGCAACGTCATACAAGCTAAAATTAGAGCTTCCATCTCTTACCATATTGCCAATCATGTATGAAGCACATGAGTGCCTTAAATCGTGTATACGAATAATAGGTATTTGTTCTTCATTGTTTTCATTTGCAATTTTAATAGCTTCTCTCATCCTCGTTCTAACTGTTGTATTGCATACGGGTATATCTATACCGAACACAAACGATTTCTCAGGAACATCCAACATTTCCTTAAACTCTCTGTATTCATCGGATAAGAACTGAGGCATTGTGATTGTTCTATAACTGTTTGGAGTTTTTGGAGTTGTGATTTTATGTAGGTCTTTTGACCATGTTTTTTTAACTGAAATAACATTGTTTTCTAAATCGACATCTTCCCAAGTCAAAGCCAATGTTTCGCCAATTCTCATGCCCATATAAAATTGATTTGTGAATAGAAGATGATACAAAGGATTTTCAACGTAAGGAATAAACAAGTTGAATTGTTCTAAAGTCCAATACTTCATTTCTGTTTTCTTTTCGTTTGGGTCTTTAACCAATTCTATCGGTGAACAAGGATTTGATTCTAAATATCCTTTTCGTACTGCGAACCTCAACATCTTATTGATTCTAGATAAATAGTTCTTTGCAGTTTCATATCCTACGTTATTAATCATTAATTCCATTGCACATTCTATATCATGTGTTGTAATGGATTTTACGTTCACATCACCTAAAATATCAATCCATCTTTCAAGCAATCTGTTCTGAACTTTATAGGTACTTTCTTTTATTCTCTTTTCTGTATATGCTGCATAAACATTAAATAATTCCTCAAGTGTGATATTCTTGTATGGGTCTTTCACGTTCTCTTTGAATATGATCTCCGCTTTTACTGCATCTTTCTTTTTTGGGAAGCCACGTTTCTTATATTGTCTATACTTTCCGTTCTTCATTTTGTACGAGCCATAGAAATACCACGTACCTGTTTTTTCATCTTTTTTTACTGCCATGTAATTTTCCCTCTTTCTTTAGATAACACTTAAATTTTATAAAAAACTAGTAAAAATAGGTGAAAAATAAGGCTATTTTATGCCAATATCATGCCAATAATATGTATCGTGCTTTATATAAAGCAATTTTCTTTTTGTTGAATATTTGGAAGTGTGATTAATAAAAGTAGCGCAACAATCAACATCACAATCATCATTTCAAGTATTGTAAAACCATTTTTCTTTTCCGTTTTTCTTTCTCCTTTTAGAATTGATTTAACATATTGAGTGGCATCATCATAATTTGATAGACAATCAAAACTAAGATTCCAACACTGATATACGAAAACAATTGAATACCCGTCGATATCTTCTTGACAGACTTTTCTAAATCCAAACTACATTTCTTCATGTACAAGTCAAAAAAGACATGCATTTGGTTGCTCGTTAAGGCATAGACTAACATCTTTTTAAAATCCGAATCAAACACTTCGATTTCTAGAAAACTTTCTTCTAGACTCTTTCCATTTTTTAAACATGCAAGAATTTCATTTGAAACCTTTCCAACAACACTAAAATCCATATACGCTAATGTTTCTAAAATTTCCTGTGTCGAAGTATAAGACTTGTCTAAAGCTTGATACATACATACAAATTGGAGCGATATCATTTTTTTCATTAACTGAAATGGACATTTCATTTTCGAATTGTATTTATAAAACAATACATAATAAAGAAACAAATAGAAGATCATGGATAGAATCGCAAATCCAAACCCCCACTTTAATAGATGGATAAACACAAATACCATTCTATTTGAAATGTAGTCTTTCATTTGAACAAGGACATAGTCTGAAAAGAATAGAATCATAAAGAACGCAAAAATCAATAAAAAGAACGGATAGCTAATCTTCTTTAAAAGTGTTTCAAAAAAAGTATTCGAACTTTTCTCAATTTTATTTACGCAATCCAACGCATCACTTAAATCTAATTTTCCAGATAGAATTCGCAAATATTTAAAATACAATTTCTTTTGATTTAGAGTAAATATTTCTTGAAGACTCATCCCTTCTTTTAAATACGTTATGATTTCTTCATCCTTTTTAAACGTTAAATGAATCAATGTATCTAATGGCAAGCCTTGATTCATCAACATCGCAAATTGTTCAATTTCATCCCGACAAACTAAGACTATCGTATTTTGCCTGGGCATCCACGATATATCCTTTTTCAATACCTTCTGTAATCTTTTTAGATAAAGTTTTAAATTCTTTTGGATACCTTCCGTGTTCCAAGACATACTGCAACGTTTTTTGATCCATGATTTCATAAACACATACCTTAGAGTCACCTCTAGAATATAGGCGTTGCGAAATAATGGCCGTACAAACACTAGCCAGATCTTTCTTAGATACACCTAGATCTTCAAGACGACGAATACACTCCTTTCCATCTTTGGCATGAATACTCGTAAAAACAAAGTGACCAGTTAAACTCGCTCTCAAGACCATCTTTGCGGTATAGCTGTTTCTTGTTTCACCAATACAAATAATGTCAGGATCATGCCGCAACAATTGTTCAATACCGACATCATAGGTAAATCCCATACTTTCATTGATCTGCAGCTGCAAGTAAGAATCATCCTCAATCTCAATGGGATCTTCAAGACTGACCACTTTATGCTTCTTGGTTTTGGCAATCTCATGAAGTAAGGCATGTAGCGTCGTGGTCTTTCCACTATTGGTCGGACCTACACTGATGACAAGGCCTTGTCTTAATGGCACAAGTGAATTAAAAAAATTCGTGTCTTCTTTCCATAAAGATAAAGCATTCAGTTCAATCGCATGCATCGTATTCAACATTCGAATAACACCCGTTTGCACGTTATGATTATTCAGCATACTGAAACGACAAAAGATTTCGTGATTATGAAGTAAAATTTTGAATTGGCCACTCTGTGGAACATATGGACTGGTAAGATCCATTCTAGAAATGAACTTGAGATACTCAAAGAATGCGGGCTGCCAAATATCTTGGTAGACATCTAACATATCATTTTGCGTTCGAAGTTTGATCTGAAGTTTTTGATTCTGCACAACAAAATGAATATCACTTGCCTTTTTTTCTATCGCATACGCAATGAGATCTTGTAATAAATCATCCATTTTTTATCACCCCTTCTCATATACGAAAAAAAAAGCAGAAATTCTAATAAATTTCTGCATATTTTAAACTTTCGTTCCATTTTTTCTCTTGCGATAAAGAAGTGGATGGGCCATGACCTGGATACACTTTATAATCCTTGTCTAATTGAACCAATTTTTTTAGAGATTTTTTCATACTAGATACAGAGCCTGTTGCCAAATCCATTCTTCCAATAGATCCTTGAAATAAAACATCTCCAGTAAATAAACAATCTTCAATTTTTAATACAGTTGAACCAATGGAATGTCCTGGACAATACATGGCTTCTATATCAAATCCAGCAATGGTGTTCTTTCCTTCTAAAATGGGTTTACATTTTGCGACACATGTAACATCCATATAGAACGCAGAAGATGAATTTAAATCGGGATCTTGAAGAAAATCAAATTCATTGGGATTTAAATACACATCGCAATGGAATGCATCCACAATCTTATCTACGCCTGAAATATGATCAAAGTGAGCATGTGTTAAAACAATGGCTTCAAGAGTGCATTCATTTTCTTTTAAGATGAATTCAAGGTTTGGATACATATCTGCAGGATCAATCAAGATAGCATGATGATTTTCCATCACCAAATAACAATTCGCCTGTACGGGTCCTAAGGGTTGTTGAAGTACTTTCATAGTCTAATACATAAAAAAGACCGAATAAAACGGTCTTTCTTACTTTTTCTCCTTATGTTCAGTCTGCTGATTGCATTTTGGACAATATTTTTTAACAGTCATACGTTCAGGATGTTTTTTCTTATTTCTTGTACCAATATAATTTTCTTCACCGCAAACAGAGCACTTAAATGTAATACGATCTCTCATGTTCAGTCCTCCTCACATTAGTAATTACTAGTTGATTCTAGCATAACTTACAAGTCAATTTCAAGTCATTTTCAAAATTTTAACTCGCTGGATACAATTCAAAATATTTTTTTACCACTTCTGGCATAACAGCCGTTGTACAAATGTTTGGTGCAACGCTCTTAGTATTCATTGAAGAAGTCGGTGCCGAGCACGCAAAAGACATCGTTGGAGACGAACTTGGTGCATATCCAACTAGGTTTGCGGTTGTATAGTCGTCAACTTCTGCTGTACCTGTTTTAGCCGATACTTCCACGCCAATATCCTTTAGCTCATCCCCACAATAGCCAGAAGATACACAGGCTCTAAATCCTTGTTGCACACGCTCTAAATATTGTGCATTCTTTTCAGGCAATGTAGATTTAATTTTTTTGCCATTACTCACAACTACTTCACTCGAATTGACTTCTGTCGCATAGGCCATAAAGTGTGGTTCATATAAATTACCACCTGAGGCAATGGTTGTACCATAAGTTGCCAATTGAAGTGGTGTATACATATCAAACTGACCAATCGAATAGTTTAGTAACATACCTGGTTCAGAACCATAACCCATATAAGAGCTCGATTCATTTGGCACATCCACACCCGTCTTATTGCCTAGGCCAAACATCGAATAATAAGAACGCATTAAATTTAGCGTACCTTGAAGGTCTGCCACAGCTAATGGTTCTTTTTCTACATAACTTGAACCGGCTAAACGAATGGCTACATTAAACATATAAACGTTACTACTTACTTGTAGTGCAGATACATCATCAACAGGTCCATAGTCTTCATACGAACCAAATTCCTGACCACCAATATTCATAACTTTATCGACAATCACTTCACCTGGACTTATGACATGTTCACTCTCACCCATATAGACAGTAGCCCCTTTGATACAAGATCCGGGGTTCACTAAAGACATATAGTTACCAGAGGCAAAGTAGGTCATTTCTTTAGTGTCTAAATCCATTTGGTAGCCAGACATCGCAAGTACCGAACCATCTTTTGAATTTAAAACAGTCGTAAATAAAGATTGGAAGTTTTCACGATTTTTCGTACCCCCATTCTCACTCAAAGTATTCTTTAATACATTATCTAATGTAGATTGAAGATCGATATCAATTGACAAGTGAATATCGTAGCCTTTTTTTGCTTCCTGAATCACTTCTTTTTGCGCTAGCCCCTTTGAATCATAGGTGATCTTGGCAATTTCTGGAGTTCCTGCTAGTAAGTCATTATATTGATATTCTAGGCCCGATTTTCCAACACTCGCATTATATTGATAACCTTTCGATAGATAATAACTGGCAAGCTCACTTGGTAATCCTTGGGTGCTTGTAGTAACACTACCTAAAACGTCGGATAACGATTCGCCATATGGATATTCGCGTTTCCAGCCTCCAAAATCAACGTCAAAACCAGGAAAATCCGTTTTATGTTCCACCAAATACGCGACATCATCATCACTGACATCTTCTAATACAACATTTTCTTGACCTGTACTTTGGTTGGCCACCATCCTTTGGTAGATGACACACATCTTTAGATCAGCCTGAGACATTTCTCCAATTTGTTTCTTACCAATACGATTCATTAAAATTTGATATCTTTTACTTTCAGCATCATCACCCCATGCCCCATTTTTATATTGTTTCAATTCTTTAGCAGTCAATAAATGATTGGCGGCATATTCACTATCACTAGGTGATAAGAATGATTTGTATGTGATATACGCTTGTTTTTTATCTTCATCCGTAAAATCTTTCGCACTGACACTGAAGACTTTTACAATACGCTTGGCATACAGTTCATAGTCATCTTCATCAAAATTATTGGGTGAAGTAAAAACGATATTGTGACTGACTACTGTTTTAGCTAAGATTCTTCCCTTACAATCATAAATCTGGCCTCGAGGTGCCGATGTATATTGTTTGATGGACGTATAGTCTTCACGCTTTGCGGTATAGTCATTATATGAAATGATCTGCAGATAAAACAATCGTAAAAAGATGACCAAGAAACACACGACTATTGTGAGTGTAAGTATCAATATACGATTGGAAATGACTTGATCAACAGATACATTTTGATTTGCCCTTTTCAATGTTTTTCTACTCTTTTTCAATTGGATCCCCCTTTGTACGAAACAATATATATTATACACGTTTCCAAGATGAAATGGAAAAAAAAGAAGGAATGGCGTATACTTTAGTCATGGAGGTTGTCTATGAAAAGAACAGAAACTCGTCAAGTAAAAGTAGGAAATCTTGAAATTGGACATAATAATCACGTCATTATTCAATCTATGTGTAACATAGAGACTAAAAAGGCCGATGAAGTTGCCAAACAAATTTTAAACCTAGAAAAAATGGGATGCGAATTGATTCGTGTCAGCTGTATGGATATGGAGGATGCCAAAGCCATTAAAGACATTAA
>ENA-ORRA01000188-ORRA01000188.1-human-gut-metagenome-genome-assembly--contig:-NODE-188-length-67933-cov-10.095259_pt1 | contig 67933 bp, 61 predicted proteins | sample MGYA00242169_ERZ509122 | MGnify/ENA primary metagenome ERZ509122 (study PRJEB26280, sample SAMEA2338650) | human gut metagenome | biome: human gut; feature: human-associated habitat; material: faeces...
GTTTTTGGGAGGATAATTTAGCGTTAGCTAAATTTCAATGCCCGACCGACACTCCACTCAACCATAATTTATTTTAATTTTTAACATAAGAATCCACAAACACAAAAGCCACTTTTGAACAAAATCAAAAGTGGCTTTCACTCTTATATAATAAAACTTTAAGATATCATATCTTTAAGTTTCTGTTCAACTGCTGCAGCATCTGCTTTACCACGGCTGTTCTTCATTACATTACCGACAAGAGCCTTAATAGCTTTTTCCTTACCGTTCTTGTAATCATCTACAGCCTTAGGATTGTTATCTATAGCCTGTTTACAAAGTTCATTTACAGTGTTTTCATCAAGTCCTGCCATATCACTTTCACTGATAAAATCAAGTGCTCCCTTGCCGGAATCAAGCATTTTTTCAAGTGTAGCCTTAGCAAGGTTATTGCGTATCTTGCCGCTGTCAATCAATTTTACAAGCTCATTGAGTTGTTCAGGTGTTATTGATACATCAAATGTTTCCTTATCAGCCTCGGTTTCTGTTCTGCGGAAAATCTGACCGATAATAAAGTTAGATACAGACTTTGCGGATTTTACACCCTCACAAGCCTTATCAAAGAACTCGCTGATTTTTCTGTATTTTGTAAGAAGTTGTGCATCTTTTTCAGGAATTTCAAGTTCTTCAATATATCTCTTGCATTTGTCAGAAGGAAGTTCAGGCATTTCAGCCTTTAAGCTCTCCACAACATCTCTTGAGACATTGATTGTAACAAGGTCAGGATCTCTGAAATAACGGTAATCGTGAGCGTCCTCTTTACTGCGCATTGAAGATGTAGTGTTTGTTGCATCATCATAACGGAGAGTTTCCTGCACTACTTTGCCGCCGCTCTCAATTAAATCTACCTGACGCTCATACTCATACTCCATTGCTTTTGCAATATTTGTAATTGAGTTCATATTCTTAATCTCTGTTCTTGTTCCAAGAGTTTCACTGCCCTCAGGACGAACAGAAATATTAACATCGCAACGCATTGAGCCTTCCTGCATACGGCAGTCGGAAATTCCTATATAGCGCATTACCTGCTGTAATTTTTCCACATACTCCTTAGCCTCGTCAATAGAACGAATATCAGGCTCCGATACAATCTCGATAAGAGGAACACCGCCACGGTTGTAGTCGACATATGTGTCGCCGTGCTGATGAATAAGTTTTCCTGCATCTTCTTCAATATGAATATGATGAAGTCTGATTTTTCTGCCGTTTGAAAGCTCTACATAGCCGCCGATTGAAAGCGGTGCATAAAGCTGGCTGATTTGATAAGCCTTTGAAAGGTCAGGATAGCAGTAGTTCTTTCTGTCCATTTTAGAAATCTCCGCAATCTCACCGTGAGTGGCAAGACCTGCCTTGATACCGAAGTTTACAACCTCACGGTTAAGTTTTGGAAGTGTACCCGGAAGTCCGATACATACAGGACAGCAATGTGAGTTAGGTGCACCGCCAAACGCTGTTGTACATGAGCAGAAAATTTTTGTCTTTGTAGCAAGTTCAATATGGGTTTCAAAACCCGCAACTAATTCATATTTCACAGCTTAACACCCCACTTTGTATCCTTAAAGTTTTCTCCGGCAGCCTGCTGATACTTAAACGCTGCATTTAAAATTTCAGCCTCGCCAAAACTCTTGCCGATAAGCTGCATACCGATTGGCATACCGTTTGCGTTAAATCCGCACGGTACGGATACACCCGGAAGTCCTGCAATATTTACGGGTACGGTACAAATATCTGTAAGATAAGTTTCAATCGGATCGGAAACTGCGTGACCCGCCTCGAAAGCAGTCATAGGAACTGTTGGAGCAAGAATTACATCACAATGCTCAAATGCATCTGTAAATGCCTTTACAATAGTTCCACGCAAATTCTGTGCCTTTTTATAATAAGCGTCATAATAACCGGCAGAGAGTACATATGTGCCGAGAAGAATTCTTCTCTTAACTTCCTCACCAAAGCCCTCTGAACGGGTGCGGCAAATCATATCGTGAGTGCCGTTATAATGCGGTGTTTTATAACCAAAACGAATACCGTCGTATCTGCCGAGGTTTGAAGATGCCTCTGCACAGGCAATAATGTAATAAACAGGAAGAGCAAACTTAAGTGCGGGCATATCAAAATACACTATTTCTGCACCGAGTGATTCATAAACTTTTGCGGCATTGAGAACTGCCTCTTTAACATCGTCACGAATACCGTCAAGATACTCACGGGCAATACCGATTTTCATACCTTTGATGTCATTGTTGAGCTTTCCGTAAGTTGCGCCGCCGACATTACCCTTTGAAGTGCTGTCTTTTTCGTCATATTGTGAAATTGCATCAAATACAATAGAGGCATCTTCAACGCTCTTTGTGATAGGTCCAATTTGGTCAAGTGAGCTTGCATAAGCAATAAGACCGTAACGGGATACACTGCCGTATGTCGGCTTAAGACCTACGATACCGCAAAAACTTGCTGGCTGACGGATAGAACCGCCTGTATCAGAACCAAGTCCGTATGCTGCAATGTTTGCGCCGACAGCGCTTGCTACGCCGCCTGATGAACCGCCGGATACATACTTTGTGTTAAACGGATTCATTGCACCGCCAAAGCATGAAGTTTCACACGAAGAGCCCATTGCAAATTCGTCCATATTTGTTTTACCGAGCATAACTGCATTTTGTGCAGAAAGATTCTCCCATACAGTTGCATTATAAATCGGCTTGTAACCTTTAAGGATTTTAGAACAGCAAGTAGTTTCAATGTCCTTTGTGGAAAGATTATCTTTCAATGTCATCGGAACACCCTCGAGCATACCGATTTCTTCGCCCTTTGCAATTTTTTCGTCAACAGTCTTTGCGGTTTCAAGCGCTGTATCGGGAGTTACATTTACATAAGCGTTAAGCTCGCCGTTTGATTTTTCTATTTCTTCAAGATAGCTTTTAGTAAGCTCCGTACACGAAACCTGCTTGGAAACAAGCATTTCGTGAATTTTTGCAATACTACCCATTTTTACACCTCTTATTCTCTGCCTCTGACAAGGAAATGTGACTCTGCCTGTTCAGGGGCATTTTTCAAAATTTCCTCGCTGTCATATGACTCAACCACAACATCCTCACGAAATACATTTGAAAGGTTGTTTATGTTGTCAAAGCTCTCACCGCTTGTGGGAGCATTATTGATTGTATCGGCAAAATCTATAATTTCCTGCATTGACTGTGTAAGGCTGTCAAGCTCCTCTTCGGGAACGAACAGCTTTGAAAGCAACGCAATGTTTTCAACATCTTCTCTTGTTACCATAAAAACCATCCTTTGTATAAACAGAATCAGGGCAAGTTATAAAAACAACTCGCCCTTTGAGTATATATGAAGTTATCTTAATTTAATGTGAACTTCACGAAGCTGTTGCTCTGTTACTTCTCCCGGTGAACCGAGGAGAAGATCCTGAGCATTTGAGTTCATTGGGAAAGCAATAACCTCTCTGATGTTCTCTTCTTCAGTAATGAGCATAATCATTCTGTCAACGCCCGGAGCCATACCTGCATGTGGCGGAGCACCATACTGGAATGCGTTGTAGAGAGCAGAGAACTTAGATTTAAGCTCATCTTCGGTATATCCTGCAATCTCGAAAGCCTTAATCATAATATCAAGGTCGTGGTTACGAACAGCACCTGATGAAAGCTCAACACCGTTACATACGATGTCATATTGATAAGCAAGAATATCATCGGGGTTCTTATTAAGCAAGCTGTCCATACCGCCCTGTGGCATGGAGAATGGGTTGTGTGTAAATATTACCTGACCTGTGGTTTCGTCATGCTCATACATTGGAAAGTCAACGATAAAGCACATCTCAAACTTTGACTTGTCAATAAGGTCAAGACGGGTAGCAACCTCTGTACGAATCTGACCTGCAAGCTTTGGAGCGTCTTTTTCTGTATCTGCGATAAAGTAAATAACATCGCCTGCGTTAGAATTATTACGCTTAATAAGCTCCTCTCTGTCGCCCTCTTTAAGAAACTTATCGATAGGACCGTCAAAAGTCATATCATCTCTTACCTTAACATAACCGAGTCCCTTCATACCGATAGAAAGCGCAAATTCTTCCATCTTCTTGAACCAGCTCTTTGACTGCTTTGCGGCACCCGGTACATTAATTGAACGAACAGTCTTTTTGAGGAACGGCTTAAAGTCAGTTTCCTCAAACATATCGCTAATCTCCACGATAACAAGCGGGTTACGGAGATCAGGCTTGTCTGTACCGTACTTTAACATACTTTCAGCGTATGGAATACGAACAAACGGAGGCTTTGAAACCTCTTTATCTGTAAACTTAGTGAATGTTTCGTAAAGAACTTCTTCTGCAACCGCAAATACATCTTCCTGTGTGGCAAAAGCCATTTCAAAGTCAAGCTGATAGAACTCGCCCGGCGAACGGTCTGCTCTTGCATCCTCATCTCTGAAACAAGGTGCAATCTGGAAGTATCTGTCAAAACCGGAAACCATAAGGAGCTGTTTGAAAATCTGCGGAGCCTGCGGAAGAGCATAGAATTTGCCCTTGTGCTTACGGCTCGGAATAAGATAATCTCTTGCTCCTTCAGGTGATGAAGTTGAAAGAATCGGTGTCTGAATTTCATTAAATCCCATCTCGTTCATTTTTGCACGGAGGAATGTTATAATCTGTGAACGGAGCATAATGTTATTATGCACCTTCTGATTACGAAGGTCGAGGAAACGATACTTTAAGCGTACCTCCTCCGAAGTATTGGTAGAAGTGGCAACTTCAAACGGAAGTGCGTTTTTACATTTGCCGAGAACAGTAATGTCATCTGTGTGTACCTCAACATAACCGGTAGCAATCTTAGAGTTGATAGTTTCTTCATCTCTCTTTACTACCTTACCGCTCAATGTTACGGTACATTCTTTGTTAATACCCTTAAGTAACTCGTCATTGTGAACTACTACCTGAAGAACACCGTACTGATCACGAATGTCAAGGAACATTACGCCGCCGTGGTCACGGATATTTTCAACCCAGCCTGCTACACGAACTTCCTGTCCGATATTTTCTTCTCTTAACTCACCGCAAGTTACGGTGCGATACTGATTAGCTTTTATCATATATCTACAGTTCCTTTCACTGATATTGTGCTAAATTGCCTATTCTTTTGTATTATACCACAATTTGCCTAAGCAATCAATATTTTAAATGATTTTTATTTCAAAAATTCTATCTTTTTCAGACAATGCCGCACAAATAATGTGCGGCACCGTTTATTCAACACTCTTAAGGCTTTCAACCATATTTACTTTTTTAATCTTAAATCCCATTGCAAAATTCACAATCAAAGCAAATGCAAATGTCAGCAAAGCCGCAAAAACGAATGATGTAGGCAAAATATCTCTGCCAAACATTACATTGTCAACCTCAACGGTCTGAATAATAAATCTTGTAAGTAAAATACCGAGAACAAGTCCCGAAAGAATACCTCCGAGAGTAAGCACGATATTTTCTTTATAAATAACGCTTGAGGTTTCTCTGCTGTAAAATCCGAGCACCTTAAAAGTTGCGATTTCACGCACACGCTCGGCAATGTTGATATTTGTAAGATTATAAAGCACTACAAACGCAAGTGCCGCTGCACAAATAATCATAACAAGCACAACCATATTAAGCGAATTGAGCATATCTTCAATTTCACCCATACCTGATGAAAGATAGGTTACACCCGCTACTTTATCATTCGTCAGCATTTTTTCACCGAACGCAGTCTGTTCGTCAGGATTTTTCAGTACAACCTGTGCCATATTAAACTGCGGTTCTTCTCCGAATTTTTCACTGTAAAGTTTAGGAGAAATAAACACATAATTCTTTATATACTGTTCATAAATTCCGCCTACTGTAAGTTCTGCGGTTTTATCATCAACAGTTACACTTACGGTATCACCGACTTTGGCAGACAATTCGGTCGCCATTTTTTCATTTATCATTACGGAATCATCGGTAATATCAAGGTGCTTTTTGTCGCCCCTTGTTCTAAGTTCTGTAACCTCCGAAAATCTCTGCGGATCTTCCATTACCGTAAGATAAGTGCTTTCATCTTTTACAACATTATTTTTCTTTACAACAACTTCCTGCTGACCTGCAAGCATAATTGACGCTGCGTCGCCCGTATTGTTTATTGCATTTTTCAGATAATCAAGCTGTTCGGCAGTTCCGCCTTCTTTAGGAATAACAACCGTATTATATTTGAATATTTCGCTAAACTGTGTATCGGTAAGCGGAATAAAGCTGTTTTTAAGTCCGAATGCCGCAACTATCAAAGCCGTGCAGCCTGCAATGCCTATGATTGTCATAAACATTCTTGATTTATATCTGAAAATATTTCTTGTAGTCAGCTTTGCGGAAAAATTCATATGTTTCCATATCGGAGTAATTCTCTCAAGCAGTATCCTCTTGCCTGCTTTCGGAGTTTTAGGTCTTAGAATTTTTGCACAGCTCTGGCTTAATTCTCTTACACATACTATTACAGAAACAAGCAATGTACAAAGTACGGCGGCAAGCGTACCGAGTATAATACTCTGTGCATCAGGTACAATGCTGATGTCAGGCATATAATACATAATCTGATATGCATTATAAATAATATACGGCAGTGTATTTATGCCTATTAATACACCTACGGTACAACCGATTACACCTGCAAAAACAGCATAAATCGCAAATTTCATTATTATGCTTAAGTTATTGTAGCCGAGCGCTTTTAATATTCCGATTTCTTTACGCTTTTCCTCTACAAGTCTTGACATTGTGGTTACACAAACCAAAACCGCAACGAGTAAAAAGAACATCGGGAATACTGATGCCACTGCACCGAGTCGCTCAACATTCTGCGCAAAGGTTGAATAACCCGGATTATCCGACCTGTCAAACACATACCATTCGGGATCTGCTATAGCGTCTATTTCTTCCTGTGCGTCGGCAATTTTTTGTTCTGCCTCTTTAAATTTATCATCAGCCTCGGCTTTTGAATCATTGTATTCTTTCCAACCGTCATCAAGCTTTTGTCTGCCGCTTATTTTCTGCTCCTCAAGTTCGGACTTTCCGTTGTCATATTTTTCCTGTGCTGTCGCAAGTTCGGTTTCAGCCTGCGATATTAGAGCTTGTCCCTCTGTTTTTTTACTTTCAAGCTGTGCTTGTCCGTACGCAATCTGCTGTTCTGCACTCTGAATTTGAGCAAGTGCATAGTCAAGCTGTGCCTGTCCTTCCGCTTTTTGTGTTTCAAGCTCTTGTTTTCCGTTGTTCAGCTGTTGTTCTGCCGTATCAAGCTGTTCTTGCGCCATAGCAAGTTTTGTTTCACAATCTGCTAAAACTGCCTGAACCTGTGTAAGCTGTTCCTGCAATACAGCAAGAGCGGTTTCGTCCTCTGTAACCTCAATTTGCGCCTGTAAAGCCTCAATCTGTGATTTGCAAGTTGCTATTGCGGTTTCAAGCTGCGGCTTTTGATTGTTTTCAAATTCACTTTTTGCGGCATTGAATTCATCTTCTTTTTCGGCAAGAGTTTCTTCCGCTATGCTGATTTTTGAATTATATTCTTCAACGCCTGCATTATATTCGGCTTTTGCACTGTCAAGTTCCGCCTGCGCAGAAGAAAGTTCGCTTTCACCTGTCGCAATGCCGTTTTTGTATTCTTTTTTAGCAGTTTCAAGCTGACTTTTTCCGTCATCTATCTGCTTTTTGGCTGTGTCAAGTTGCGATTGTGCATCTGAAATCTTATCTGTATATTCTTTTTCCGAATTATCTAAAGTTGCTTTTGCATCATCAAGTTTTGTAAGAGCCTCGGATTTTTCGGTTTCATAATCGTTTTTACTGTCCTCAAGTTCCTGTTTTGCTTTGCCTATAACATCTTTATCAAATGCCTCACAGCGTAAATCGGCGGTATTTTCAAGAACAGTTGTAAAGCTTTCAATGTCTTTTTCATATTCGTCATCAAAGACTGAACCGTCGCCGTCAGAAAAAACGGTTTTCACATACATTTCCGTATATCTTTCGGTTACAAAATCATCCTGATAAATATACATAAATGCTGCAATATTGCCGTTGCCGATTGTAGTTGAGCCACGCTGATACGAAATATACATAGGTGATTCCACTTTACCGACGACAGTATATTCAAGCGTATCTACCATATCAAGTGCATTGGATTCTCCGCTTTCACTTCCAAATACAACCTTGTCGCCGATTTTATAATCACTGCTGCCGACACTGCCGTATTCAACAAGGATTTCACCCTTTTTCTCGGGTAGTCTTCCCTCTTTTATGTTTAATGTATTAAGAGTTTTATTATTGTTATAACTTTTAGGTGCAGCGGTTACTCTTATAACCTTGCCGTTACCGCCGTTTCCGTTTGATTTTAAAACAAGGTCGGCAAAATACGATGGCATAACATCGGTTACATTGTCAAGATTTTCAACCGCTTTTACATCATCTTTATCAAATCCGACAGTAGATACAAGCCTGTAATCCATAAGATCGGATTGAGAATAATACTCGTCTGCCATATTGTACATTGACGGAATCGTAGCTTTGATTCCGGCAAAAAATCCAACACCGAGTGCAATAATCGCAAGTATAGAAATAAACCTTGCTTTAGAATTTGCAATTTCTCTGAAAGTATTTTTTAACAGGGTTTTAGTCAATGTCCTCTCCCCTTTCGCAGAAAATATGAATTACCATTCGATTTCTTCAACATTTTTAGGTTCATCATTGTGAACATCCATAATTACCCTGCCGCTTCTCATCTTTATAATATGATCTGCCATTGGGGTAATTGCTGAATTGTGGGTTATGAGAACTACCGTCATATTTTCTTTTCGGCAGGTTTCCTGCAAAAGTTTTAAAATCTGTCTGCCGGTGTTATAGTCAAGAGCACCCGTCGGCTCATCGCAAAGTAAAAGTTTAGGTCGCTTGGCAAGTGCTCTTGCAATAGAAACTCTCTGCTGTTCACCGCCCGAAAGTTGAGCGGGAAAGTTTGCACTGCGCTGTGAAAGTCCGACACTTTCAAGCGCCTCTGTACTGTCCATCGGATTTTTACTTATCTGCGTTGCAAGCTCTACATTTTCTTTTGCGGTAAGGTTAGGCACAAGGTTATAAAACTGAAATACAAAACCAATGTCAAACCGTCTGTATTCAATAAGCTGTTTGTCTTTCAGCTTGCTTATATCTCTGCCGCCGACAATAATACTGCCTTTTGTACAGGTATCCATTCCGCCGAGAATATTAAGTACGGTTGTCTTGCCTGCACCCGATGCACCGACTACCACGCAAAACTCGCCCTGCTCTATATTAAAAGAAACACCCTCGACAGCGTTAATAGTCACTTCGCCCATTTTATATATTTTGTAAACATCTTTAAATTCAACAAGGCTCATAATATCCTCCCGTAACGGTAAATTTTCTTTGCTTTTTAAAGTGCTGAATATACAGAATAAACCTGCTTATAATACAATATTATAGCACTTTTTACACCTCTAATCAATATACAAATACAGTGTTGATGTCGAATAAACCACAATATGACAAAACCGACCAAATTAATTGGCAATTGGCTTGACGAGGGTAAAAAATTATGCTAAAATACTAACGAACATAGGTTATTGCAGTGTAGATTGTTTGGTAATTACAACTCACCGCAAACTCTGATACTATGTAATTTAAGAAACAGAAAGGTTGATACTGAAATGGCAAAGATTGATTTAACTAAGTATGGTATTACCGGTACTACTGAAATTATCCACAATCCTTCCTATGACGAACTCTTTAACGAGGAAACAAAGGCTGATTTGGAAGGCTATGAGGTTGGACAGGAAACTGAGCTTGGCGCAGTTAATGTTATGACCGGTATTTACACAGGCCGTTCACCTAAAGATAAGTTCATCGTTATGGACGAGAATTCAAAGGACACTGTATGGTGGACTTCTGACGAATACAAGAACGACAACCATCCTGCAACACAGGAAGCTTGGGAAGCTGTAAAAGCGCTTGCTAAGAAAGAGCTTTCAAACAAGAAGCTTTATGTTGTAGATGCATTCTGCGGCGCTAACCATGATACAAGAATGGCAGTTCGTTTCATCGTTGAGGTTGCTTGGCAGGCTCACTTTGTAACAAATATGTTCATCAAGCCATCTGCTGAAGAGCTTGAGAACTTTGAGCCTGATTTCGTTGTTTACAACGCATCAAAGGCTAAGGTTGAGAACTACAAGGAGCTCGGTCTTAACTCTGAAACAGCTGTAATGTTCAACATCACAAGCCGTGAGCAGGTTATCGTAAACACATGGTACGGCGGCGAGATGAAGAAGGGTATGTTCTCAATGATGAACTACTACCTCCCACTTAAGGGTATTGCTTCAATGCACTGTTCAGCTAACACAGATAAGAACGGCGAGAACACCGCTATCTTCTTCGGTCTTTCAGGTACAGGTAAAACTACACTTTCAACAGATCCTAAAAGACTTCTCATCGGTGATGACGAGCACGGTTGGGACGACAACGGTGTATTTAACTTTGAGGGCGGTTGCTATGCTAAGGTTATTAACCTTGACAAAGAGTCAGAGCCTGACATCTACAACGCAATCAGAAGAGATGCTCTTCTTGAGAACGTAACAGTAGATAAGGACGGTAAAATTGACTTTAACGACAAGACGGTTACAGAGAACACTCGTGTATCTTACCCAATCAATCACATTGAGAACATTGTTCGTCCTGTATCTTCAGCTCCTGCTGCTAAGAATGTAATCTTCCTTTCAGCAGATGCTTTCGGTGTACTTCCGCCTGTATCAATCCTTACTCCTGAGCAGACAAAGTACTACTTCCTCTCAGGCTTTACAGCTAAGCTCGCAGGTACAGAGCGTGGCATTACAGAGCCAACTCCAACATTCTCTGCTTGCTTCGGTCAGGCTTTCCTTGAGCTTCACCCAACAAAGTATGCTGAAGAGCTCGTTAAGAAGATGGAAAAGAGCGGTGCTAAGGCTTACCTCGTAAACACAGGTTGGAACGGCACAGGCAAGCGTATCTCTATTAAGGATACAAGAGGTATCATCGACGCTATTCTCGACGGTTCTATCACAAAGGCTCCTACAAAGACAATTCCTCACTTCAACTTTGAAGTTCCTACAGAGCTTCCGGGTGTTGATCCTGCAATTCTCGACCCACGCGACACATATACAAATGTTGCTGATTGGGAAGCAAAGGCACAGGATCTTGCAGCTCGTTTTGTTAAGAACTTTGCTAAGTACGAAGGCAACGAGGCAGGTAAGGCTCTCGTAGAGGCAGGCCCTAAGGCTTAATCTTTGTATTAATTTTAGTACAAGCTAACTAAATAAATTTAAGGGTGCTTTCCATATGGACAGCACCCTTTTATAATGCGTAATATACTTAATATTTAAGACCTTAATAAAAAGTATCAACCTTTTACTTGCACAAAAGACTATTAAACAGCATAGATTTATCCCCGTACTTTTAATAAAAATCAAGAAATAGAATTAATAAAAACAACTGCCGCACCGATCATCATAATTGCGAATACAACAACCGCAACTATCATTGAAATATTATTACTCAATGCGTTTAAATCCAAACTGTTAGACGAATTAGACTTTTTATTGGGGGCAAGCACTGGAATGTGACATTTCTTTGCCCATACAATCAGTGAATTGTAATTATCACACCAATTAGAAACACCTACAAGTTTTTTGCCGTTGACATAAATTTTAGCGGTTTTAATCCTGCTCACCTTTATGTAATTAATCTGATCATAATGATATGGTTCATCTTTATAATAAAGATAGCTCGTCTGTACGCTCGGGCTTTTTTTTAGTTTTAAACATATAAGTAAAGCTGTAGCAAAAAATATTGCTACACTCACTATGCTTATTATCAGAATTTGAACAGTGCTTAAAGTAAAAGGCGTATGATTAACAGAAGAAGTAATCGCCTCCTGTATCAAAATTTTTGCTACAGGAATCAAGCCGATAACTATAATTGGTATAATAACGAAAAATGCGTTAAAATCATAGTTCAAATCAAATTTCGTATTAAAAACGGCTTTTTCAATGGCGGCATTTTCTTCATTTTGCCGCCTTACACCAAAATACTCAAGCTCTTCTTTGGCATAGTTATTTAAATCATTAACAATTGGCATAGTGTTTCCCCTTTTTTAATTCTTTATTATTACCATAGCGGTTGCTACACCGCCGTCCTGCATCATTTTTGCAAAATAATCCGTTTTATCGGTAGTTATAGCTGAATGTTCAATAAATTTATTTAAAAAATCATCAAGTGCAGAAATATCTTGCATAAATCCGATTTCTATCGCCCAGCAAATGCTAAAAGCATAACGATATGCGTCCTCATTTTTCATCTGACAAATCTGTCGTGCAAGCGACGCTGTTAATCTTTGTTCTTCTCGACCAAACAAAGCATCAATACTTACACCAAGTGCCTGCGATATATCGGGCAATAATTCGGCGTCAGGTGTACCGCCTCTCTCCCACTTCGACACCGCTTGCGTTGTAACTCCCAAAAGCTGGCCGAGTTGTTCTTGCGTAAGTCCTTTTTGAGTACGATATTTTTTTATTTGCTTGCCGATAACACTCATTTGTAAACTCTCCGTTGATTTTCTGTTTTTATATTATCACAAGCAAAGAGAATTTGCAAGGTTTGGTAAACATTAAAGTAACACAAATACAAAAGGGTGCTCCTTGCACGGTAACACCCTTTTGTATCTCTGTTATTGCTATTTTAAATTTTTATCTATAAATTCGATATAAGGTTTTCTATTATAAACACTGTTATAATTATTTTTATACCATTCATATTCTTCTTTTAAACCAACTTCGAGTGGAATTGTTGTTGGCATAAGTTCATTTTGTTTTTTAACATCAAGAATATATTCATAATCATAAAAGCAAAAATAATCTCTCTGTTGAACAGATTTATCTACTTCTACAAATTCAGGTATTTTTCCTACTGCTTTATAACAAAGTTTAACCCATTCCTTAACAGTAATTATATCACTGTTTCCGACATTGTATATATGATTGTCAGGTTTCTTTTTAATAATTAATTCTATAAATTTACATAAATCAGATACATTATAAAACTGTAACTTCATATCACCGTTTTGCGGAATATAAAACTTTCTGCCTTTTTCGGCACAGTCAAAAGGAAATGCTTCACGGTAAAGGTTTTCATAAATTCCATAAAAATATGGAGGTCTTAAAATATATGCATTAGTGCAATGTTCAAGTAAGTAGTTCTCTGCCATTAATTTATTAACACCGTAATCACCCCATACAGAATTTTTACCACAAGTTTGTTTCTCTGTAAAAGGCTGACTGTTAGTTTCAGGATATACTGCGCTTGAACTTATGAAAATATAATCATCAAATGTAACACCGGAATTCAGCAAACTTTCTATGTGAGCCTTATTATAAGCTGTAACATCAATAATTAAATCAAAATGTTTATCTTTTAACAAGTTTTTTAAATTCATTCTGTCACAGTTAATCAGATGAACTCCGTCTAATTGCGCTCTGCTGTTTCTGTTAATAACATACACTTCATTATTTCTTTTGAGAAAATATTCCGCAGTAAATTTACTAACAAATGTTGTTCCGCCGGAAACAAGAATTTTCATAGTAACAACTCCCTTTTGAATATTATAAAATGCATAACACACCTTACACTTTTAATTATACTTTACACGCAAATTTTTTGTCAACTGAAAACTTGAAAAATGCAATTACCTCAATTATAATAATTACATAACATTATAATTGAGGTAATTATGAAAACTAAAAAACGAAAAACCACAAAAATCACTGTACCTACCGCACTTGCTTTGATATGCTGTTTTGCGGTGATTTTAATTATAAACAATCAGCCGACAGAAAATACTGCAAAAGACGAAATTATCTCCCTTAAAGATATTCCCGATTATTCAGGTTCTGCTTTTATAGAAATAAACGGCAACGAACCGTATTTCAGTGATGACGATTACACAACATCATCATTTGAATACTATGCGGATTTAGACGAATTAGGAAGATGCGGCACAGCCTATGCCTGCGTTGGTACAGATATAATGCCGACAGAAGAGAGAGGTCAGATAGGCAGAATTAAACCGTCAGGCTGGCAAACAGTAAAATATGACTTTATTGACGGAAAATATCTGTACAATCGCTGTCACCTTATCGCCTATCAGCTTACGGGCGAAAATGCAAATGAAAAGAATTTGATAACAGGAACAAGATACCTAAATGTAACGGGTATGCTGCCCTTTGAAAAGATGGTTGCAAATTATGTAAAAACAACCGGTAATCACGCACTTTACCGTGTAACTCCTGTTTTTGAAAATGACGACCTTGTTGCCAAAGGAGTATTAATTGAGGCAAAATCCGTTGAAGATAAAGGCGAGGGTGTAACATTGTGCGTATACTGCTACAATGTTCAGCCAAATGTAACTATCGACTATAAGACAGGTAAAAGTGAATATAACGAAAATGAATACTAAACAAATTCCCGCAATGCATTAATCTGCATTACGGGAATTTTTCGTATTACGATCTTTTACATAATTATATAGCTGTCAAAATATTTTTCTTGAAATTTAATCTGCCGCATAATTTTTTCTTTAGTAAAAGAAATGTTTTCAGGTGTAACAATCCATTTTTCTTCTATATCATCATTACGATGAACAATCACAATTACTTTTCTTTTAAAAGATTTAAGCGGATAATTCAAGCCTAAAATATAGGATTCTTGCTCCTCACCATCCGGTGCAATTACACCGGGTACATAACCGTAATTAACAGAACAGTGAATATATTTACATATTTTGCTTTGTTTAAATATTTATCTTCTTTTATATATGACAATTTCAGGATTTGAACAATTTTCACCGTACTCGCTTACAAGAATAAAATCCAATCCGGCAACCAAACCAAAACATCTTGTAATGGAGCCGTAACAAATAATAGTTATATCAAATTTATCTAAAACATTTATATAAAACTTAATAATCAATTATTTGTTTGTTTTTTGGGGAAGTGTTACAAGCATTACTGTTCCATTTTTGTCGCTTTTTTCAGCTTTTACCGTACCGTTGTGCAAAAGTACAATTTCCCATACAAGTGATAGTCCAAGACCTACACCGCCGTATGCTCTGCTACGAGATTTATCAACACGGAAAAATGGTTGAAAGATACTTTCTCTGTACTGCTCGGGTATACCATAACCGTTATCTTTAACTCGTATATAAAGCTGATTATTCTTTTCGTCAACAGTTATAATTACAGAAGCATTTTCTCTGTTGTAGCGTATAGCGTTTTCAGTTAAATTAAATAATAAACGATAAATTAAGGTGTCACTGCCTATCATCATACCATTGCCGTTGTATTCAAGGCGAATATTCTTTTTTTCTGCAAGGGGAGCAAGGTCGGTAAATATTTCTTCAATCATAGGGGCAATTTCTATTGTATCTTTGCACTCAACTGTACGAAGTTCACTCATTTCAAGCAGAGTTTTTGTCATTTGTGACATTCTTTCGTTTTGCTCTTGCAGCAGTGCAAGAAATTCTGCTGTATCGTTGCTCATATTTGGGTGCTCAACAGAAAAAAGTTCAATTTGTGCTTGAGTTAAGGCAAGTGGTGTTCTTAACTCGTGCGCTGCATTTCCTGTGAATTGCCGTTGAGCAGCAAAACCGTTGTCGAGTCGGTCAAGCATATTGTTAAATGATTGACAAAACTGTTTAAATTCCGGCAAAACATCGTCGCTTATTTTCATATCTGCCAAATTGTTGGGCTGTACATTCTCTACTTGAGAGGCAAAACTTTTTAGCGGCTTTAAAGCACGACCACTGACAAAATATGCAAGTATACCACCAAGTACGCTTACGGCAATTGTTATGTACCAATTAGTAGTATTGAATGAATCTTGTGCACCACTGATAATAATGGTAAGCTCACTGTCGGGATTTTCATTTTCCGGATTAAATGAACTCGGTTTTCCTTTATCAATTTCACTGTATGCTGATATTCCGTTGCCTATTGAATCCATATATCGTTTGCCTGAATAACCGATTAAACAATTCATTAGCACACAAGTTATGCAAATTAAAACTGTGGTCATTAAGGTTATTCGCCATTGTAAGGAAAGTTTTTTCATTTTTTCTCCTCCATTACATAGCCCTCGCCTATACGGTTGTGAATAGGGTCATAGTCTAATGCATTACGAAGCTTTTTCCTTAATGATGAAATGTGCACTCTTATTGAGTTGCTGAAATTGTCAACACTGCTGTCCCATACATGTTCAATCAACTCCTCTTGACTTACAGGTCTGCCTTGATTTAACATTAGATATTCAAGTATTCCTGTTTCCTTGCGAGTTAAAGATAATTCTTCATCATTTACATCTGCTTTGCGTGTTTTTGTGTTAAATGAAAGATTTGAACATTTTAAAACAATATCGTTTTGAGTGAACTTTCTAAGGGTAAGGTTTCGTATTCTTGCCGAAAGCTCATCTAAGTGAAATGGTTTTGTTAAATAATCATTTGCACCTTCATCTAATCCTAAAACCTTGTCTGCAACCTCACAACGAGCCGATAAAATTAAAACCTTTGTGTCAATGTCTGTTTGCCTCAGAGTTTTCAATACTGTCATTCCGTCAACATTAGGTAGGTTTAAATCGAGCACAACAAGGTCGAAACTTTCAACACTAAGCATATCTAATGCCTTTTGACCGTCATAGCAATAATCAACACTGTAAGCAAGACGCTTAAGACTTCTTACGATTGTGTCACAAAGAGCAACCTCGTCTTCAACAACTAAAATATGCATAAATATCTCCTAACACTTGTATTATTGGTAAAATATCTTTATTATAGATTATAACACATTATAACACAAAAAAATAAAATCTTTGTTAAATTTCTTTCTTAACAAGGATTTTATATCGTTCGTGATATAATAAGGCTAAAGATGAAGGGAGTGGTTAAATTGTTCAAAGTAAAAAAAGCAATATTTCAAATCGGTTTCCTTGTTGCCGGAGTGGTTATGCTGTGCTATGGAGCAATGCGTGGTGAGGCAGACACTGTGCTTAGCAAAGCAATAAGATTATGCTTGGAGTGTATTGGAATTGGATAAAAGAAAAAAGAATGTTTCAAAGCTTTTAAGCCGTTTTCGTACTTTTATTCAGGCAGGTGCAACGCTTTTGACAAATATTCATTTACCTAATTTTTTTAAAGGCGGAATATATCAGGGCAATGGCAAGGCTGTGTGCGTACCGGGACTAAATTGCTACTCTTGTCCTGCTGCGTCAGGTGCGTGTCCAATCGGCTCGTTTCAGGCTGTTGTAGGCTCATCAAAATTTAAGTTTTCCTATTATGTAACAGGATTTTTAATTTTGCTTGGCGTGTTGCTTGGTCGATTTATTTGTGGCTTTTTGTGTCCGTTTGGTTGGCTTCAAGATTTGCTTAATAAAATACCGTGTAAAAAGCTTTCAACAAAAAAACTAAAGCCTTTAACATATTTAAAATATATCATCTTGCTGGTGACAGTTATATTGCTACCTGTACTTGTGGTTAATGATGTTGGAATGGGCGATCCGTTCTTTTGTAAATATATATGCCCACAGGGTGTGCTTGAGGGTGCAATTCCATTGTCTGCTATTGATGAGGGTATACGCTCGGCTTTAGGAAACAAATTTATTCAAAAGCTTATTATTTTGATTATTGTAGTTGTGCTGAGTGTGGTTTTCTATCGTCCGTTTTGCAAGTGGATTTGTCCACTCGGTGCTTTTTATGCATTGATGAACAAGGTGTCGTTGCTTGGAATAAAGGTTGATAAGCATAAATGCGTGTCTTGTGGCAAATGTGCACGAGCGTGTAAAATGGATGTTGATGTAGTAAAAACACCAAACAGCACTGAGTGTATTCGTTGTGGTAAGTGTATAACTGCTTGTCCTACTGATGCAATAAGCTTTCGCTACGGATTTGGTATGCCTGAAAAAAATCTTTGCAACACTGTAAAAGAAAATAATAAAACAGATATTAAAACAAATAACAACAAAGATATAACAACGGAGGAATAATAATTATGAAAAAATCAAAAATATTAACTATACTTATGGTTTTAGTGCTTATGTTTAGCCTTGTTGCTTGTTCAACAACTAAAAATAACGACAAATCTCAGTCAAATAATACTGCTGATATTTCAAATTTAATGGAAAGTGAACCAAGCAATTTAGATGACGCAACTGCACTTTATCAAAAGCTTATGCAAAAAGAAAATGAAATTTTTGCAAGTAATTCACAGCTTTGGGAAAAAGTGTTTATGTCAGCAAATAAGGACACTCCTATGATTGAAGACGGAACAAATTATGGCGACTTTTTGCTCAATACTATTGAAAACGGTAAAGATAAGTTTACTGCAGATGAGTTGAAAATTCTTAAAGACGGTGCAAATCAAATTAAAGAAATTGAGGGTAAACTCACAATTTTAGAACAAAAATATCCGGGCTGTGGCAGTAAGCCGAGCGAGGGTGACAGTATTGACGCTGAAAGTGCAGGTATGGTAAGTGACAATAGCGAACTTACTAAGTTTCCAAGCTTTAAGGGTAAGGACCTTGACGGAAATGATGTTAACAGTGATGACATCTTCTCATCTAACAATGTAACTGTTATTAACTTTTGGTTTACTACTTGTAATCCTTGTGTAGGTGAACTTGGCGATTTGGAAAAGCTTAATAAAGAACTTGCAGAAAAAGGTGGTACCGTTATAGGTATTAACTCATTTACTCTTGACGGTGACAAGACTGCTATATCTGAGGCTAAGGATGTTTTGACTAAAAAGGGTATTACCTACAAAAATATTTGGTTTGATTCAAACAGTGAGGCCGGTAAATTTGCTTCAGGTCTTTATTCATATCCAACAACATATGTAGTTGATAAAAACGGAAATATTGTAGGTCAACCAATTGTTGGTGCAATAACTTCATCATCACAAGCACAGCAACTTAATAAACTTATTGATGAAGCAATTGAAAACAGTAAAAAATAAAGATTTTAAATATCTCTCTAAATCTTATTAAAACCATATAAAGAAATAAATCCCAAGGCACATTTAATCGTGTGTTTTGGGGTTTATTTGTTTATATTGGTTCATCACGATTTTTTGCTGCAAAAAGCCCTTGATCCAGTTTGCTGCTCGGTATGTTATCCGTGTTCCGGGATATTTGAAAGGTATTTCTTCTGTAAATGTTTCGTGGCAACAGTTGCATTGATATCTATGGATAAAGAAGTTCCATATGTGTGTAGTACCTCTCTGTATTGGAATATCTTTGAGTTTGACTTGTCCGTTTTCATAAATATATACACTGCCTCCGCAATAAGGACACCGAACTGTCTGCGTTGACCTTACGCTCTCCAAAAACAGTACGCTTTTATCTTTATTAGGGCTGATTCCTATATGTGTTCCTTTAAATCCTTGACTTTCAAATTCAACTTTGATATTATCTAAATAGAGCATAGGTTTCTCTCCTTCATTGTTTGTCTTGTCAATGTCAACTACAATTCTGGAGCTTCCTATGCTCTTTTTCAATATTTATTTTTGATTATCCAACATTTTTCCGTGATGAGGGTAAAAATATAAGTCCAAATTAAGTCCATAACAGTAACATAGCATATAAAATCAATCCCGAAAAGTCAGTATTAATCAGACTTTTCGGGGTTTTGTTAATCATTCCCACTCCTAAGTGTAAAACAGACTTTAACTGTTTTTGTTTAGGAACTTTGACTTGATGTGCTTTAATTTGGTACATATTATCTTAATTGTATGAGGTATTCCTGCTTTTGCTATCAAATAGCTATCACTTGGATGCTATCACTTTTTCAGGTATATTTTATTTATAGTTTTTAAATTCCATAATAACATTAATCGTAAATTGCACTATACTGCTTTCAACTAATTTATTTAAGAAAATTTGTTTAAATATTTTAGAATATATTCCTTTCCATACTTATTTTCAACTTCCTTTGCTATTAACAATGTAATATCTTTTAAAGAGCGTGTTAATGCAACATATAATTTATTTTTAGTTTTATTCTTTTCTTTCTTTTCTTGGAAAAGGTAACTAGCCAAATCGTTTGTAAGAACAAACAGACAGTTATACCCTTCCTGTCCCTTTATGCTCTCAATTGATGGAACGTAAATACCACTACTATCTACACAAGCGGAAAGTTTCATTGCGTTACAAATTCTGGCATATTGTGCAGAAGAAAATCGTACAGAAGGAAAAACTTCTCTTAATGTTTTATTTTCATCTAAGTTCTTTTCATTAACAAATAGCAGCTTGTTTGCATAAAAATATGCCGCATTTGATAATGCATTCTCATCTTTATCTGGAAATTTTTCTTTTAATACTATTTCTAATTCATAAAATAAAGTTTCATTTTCAAAAGAAGTAGAGCTTTTCTGAGTATTGAAAATTGAATTTTTTTGAGAGATATATTTTAAATCAAAATTTGAGGAATCAATAAAGGAAGAAAGATTTATATCACTTTCAAAAACAACTCCTATTTTCCCATTTGATTTTTCAGAATTTTGCTTTTGTAAATCATCAACAATGGAATTTGAAAGACTTATGTGGTTATTAGGGCACCTATGACAGATATTAATATATTCAATATTTTCCTCATATTTTAAAATCAATTCATCAAGTTTACCAAATCCTTTTAAATCTTGCTTAGGGTCTCCCACAATATTAATATCAATACCAAGTTTAATAAATTCATTTAATATTTCAAAAACATCATTATCGATATCTTGCGCTTCATCAATAAATATTTTTTCGCAGTATTGAAAAAATGCACCTTGAATAATTTTCCTTGCTTTCTTAATAGCTGATGTATCATTATATTTTTTTACAAAAACCCACTTTGCACGTTGAGGAATTGCTTTTACATGCAAAGTATCATTTTTATCAAGCTCATTAATTTTATAATTCGACAATTTATGATCTGATGGTAATTCAATAGAAGAAATTTTTTTATAGTCTTTATTAAATAATAAAAAATAATACGGTTTAATGATTTCTTGATATAAAAAAGAATGTATTGTACTAATCTTTATCCTATTTGGAATACAACCAAATTTTGATTTTATTTTTTCTTTAATATTATCAGAAGCGTTATTGGTAAAGGCAATACAGTAAATGTTTCGATGTGGTAGAGAATTATTATATGACTCAATTATCGAATTTGACATGCTTGTTGTTTTTCCGGCTCCTGCACCAGCCACTTTTATATTCACCATACTATTTTTTACCCGTTATCATAAAATCAATTATTTTCTGTATATGCTGTGGTAGTTCCAAATTTTCTAAATAACCTGAAGACAAATCTTTACATATTTCTAACATCGCGTAGGATTTATTTTTTCTCCAATCATCAGATAACTGCTCTTTAGATAAAATATTCCAACCAAATTTTTCTCCATATTTTTCTTTAAGGATTTCATAATTTCCATTTGTATTCACGATCTCAGGTTCTAAAGTATACGCTCTTGTAGTTTTGACACAAACTTCAGGATATTTATTGTAAACCTCATGTTCCTTTTTTGCCGCAGGTTCGTCGTCATAATCCCTTACAATACCCAATCTGTTTGAGCTTCCACTATTGATTTTGAGCCATAAATCAATAATTCGTTTAAATCCTTTATGAAACGAGATGACTTCTATATCATTTAATTCCTTTTTAGAATCCAAGTAGGAACGTATAAATAATTCTTCCGTCAATCCCTCTACTAAAATACACTTTTTTGCATAAAACAATTTGAATAGATCTAAATTCGGATTTTTCGATAAATAATTTATTTCTTCATCATTAAACTCTGATTTTATAGAGTATGCATTTCCTCCACTCATTAAAATTACATTTTTAAGTTTTAACTTATCGATCAATTCAGTGTTATGTGTGGAATAAAATAATTGCAAATCACCATTTTTACTCGTAATTGCTTTTATAAAACTTGCAACAAGTCTAATATTATTTATACACAAATGTGCTTCTGGTTCTTCTACAGTTAATATATTGAATACCGCATCACTATCTTTTTCAATTAATGAGTTAATTAAAACCATCAATAATATTAAATTACGCTGTCCTAACCCCTGCATTGATAAATTTTCACTGTCATAACCAAGACGAACACTATTGAAAATAGAACTTACAGCAGGCATATTAGGCAAGATGTTTATTTTTTGAAAAAAATCTGACGCATTTTCTAATTCGGAATATTCTTGCCAATTAATTAAAGAATCAATATTTGTAATTTTTTTCAACGTATCAAAAAAACGTGAATATTCTTTTTCAACTTCTATTTTGTCCCCGTCCTTAAGTTTGGCCTGTAAAATTTTCACCAAAGATTTAGAGCCCAATTTTTCGTTTGATTTAGAAAATTCATCACGTTCTGCCATTAAAGAGGTATATTTAAATTGCTTTAAAATATCATAAGAAATTGATCCTCTGTTAGGCACACCGATTGAATATTTATATAGTTCAATTGGTAGCAAATTCAGTTTTAACTCATTTACTGTCTTTGAATTTATTTCCTCACTCATTAATACACCTTTTATTGCTTTATAAAAGTCTAAATCGTTGGCAGGGGCAAATTCATAGTAAAGTCCATAACTTATATTCCCTTCGCTTATCTCGTAACCAAGTTCTTTGACATAATACAGCTCTTTTTTCTTAGGTATTATATTCACTTCAATTTTAATTTTGGGTATTTGTTTTTTAAAATCTTCTAAAGTGACTTTATCTGTAAGGATAGATTCTTTATTGTCAATTAAAAACTGATAGTAGTCGTTTTTGGCACTATTGTTTATATCAAACCAAGTCAAATTTTTTCCTACGTAAGCAATTTCATCTGCTAAAAAAGGTAAAGTAATCGCCTTTAACAAATTACTTTTACCACTATTATTACTTCCTATTATTGTAACGGTTTGTGCCAATTCTACATCAATATTTCTTAAATTTCGATAATTTGATATTTTTACATTTGAGATATACATCTGATTTCTCCTTAGATTAGTCGACTTATTGTATGTAGACTTTTTGTATTCATTTTGATTATACTATAAAATATGGAGGATTGCAACTATGGATATTATAAAAGTATTTGGTGACAACCTAAAAAAATATCGTACAGCTATGGGAATATCTCAAGAAGCATTTGCCGAAAAGTGTGGTATGCACCGTACCTATATAAGTGCAATCGAGTGTTATCGTCGTAGTATCTCACTTGAAAATATTCAGCGTATAGCAGATGCGTTGGAGATAGAAACATATAAATTATTTTTGGAGGATTAAAGTGTATGAGAGAACAAATTAAACAGATTATTATCGAGGAATTTTCAAGAGTAGTGAACCTCATTGAAAATGATTTTAAATCTAATTATGATAGAAAAGTAAATAATTTTTTATTAAGTCAAATGGATGAACGCATTACGGCAAGTATGGTTTTTGTAAGCAGTTTTGAATCTAAAAGCGGCTTTGCCATAGAATCTTGCGCTAAGCGTATTGCGAAACTTCGTTTCGGAGAAGAAAATGTACCTTCTATTGTCAATCCGAGAAACCTCAGTCACCATATCCCTGCTCCAAAAAATAACGAACAAATAGTTGTAACTAACATCGACACTAATAACGGTAGTTTACGTGGTGAAATAGCTGCATTCCGTGCAACAAATGTGGCTTCGGGAAGAGGACGTTCAAGAGTTGAAAGCGGTGTTACTCAGGAAAGCATAAAGAAAGAATTATTACCTTTAGCAGATAAATACGCTACACAAAATTCCATTTTCACCAAACCTGTTGACCTCGCCTTTTTCGATGGTCAAGACTGGAATATTCTTGAGCTAAAAGCCGGAGGAGATTTGGATAGTTCTAATGCCCCATCAAATGTTGAGAAGCTTTTAACTATATATGTTGATATGGGAATCGAAAATTGCAAAGCATACTTTGGCACATTATACAACAAGGATGGCGAGGGAAAAACTTGGACCGGCGCTGTAAAGAAGCACATGGCATATCCTGAAATGTTCCTTATTGGTAAAGATTTTTGGGAGAAGATTCTTCCAAACGGAATTACTTTTAAAGATTTCGAAGATATTTATAAATCTGCACTTGAAGAAATCGACTTAAACAAACATATAAACGAAATGATTGAGGATTGCATTGGAAACTAATACATATAAAGTTGAAAAAATAAAATCTAAAAGGTATACGCTCATACAAGGTGATTGTATGAACTATTTAAGTCAAATACCGGACAAGAGCATAGATTTAATCCTAACCGATCCGCCATATAATATTGCACAATATTCCACGGGCAACATTCCTTTGCCGGGAAGATCGGCGTTGAATAATGATTTAGGCGAATGGGACTTAACACCAATAGAACCCATAAAACTAATTGATGATTTCAAGCGAATTTTAAAACCAGAAGGAAATATCTTTATTTTTACGAGTTATAATTTGATTGGAAAATGGCACGAAGTGTTTGATAAGGAATTCGATACATTTCAATTTTTTATATGGCATAAAACTAATCCAGCACCTAAAATTTATAAAAACGGTTTTTTAAATAGTTGCGAAATGATTATATGTATGTGGAATAAAGGACATAAATGGAATTTTGGAAAGCAGAATGAAATGCACAACTTCTTTGAAAGTCCTATTTGTATGAGACCAGAAAGGTTGAGCAATCCAAAACATCCTGCCCAAAAGCCAGTAAGACTATTAGAACATATCATAAAAATAGCATCAAATGAAAACGATGTAATTTTTGATCCTTTTATGGGTGTTGGTTCCACAGGAGTTGCAGCATTAAAAAACAACAGAAAGTTTATTGGTTGCGAAATAGAAAAAGAGTATTTTGATGCAGCCTTAGGAAGGATCGATAAAGAAAATGTCACGAATAACAGAAAATGATATCCTAATACCGGCGTTATATATAGTTTATAAGAACAAGTCTGCTACTACAACTATAATAAAGGAACAACTTGTTGAAATGTTTAGACCTACAGGAGAAGATGCTGAAATTCTTCAGGGTAGAAATGACACTAAATTTACGCAAATTGTGAGAAATCTTACCGGTTCGCATTATAATAGTAATCGATTCGGAGAATTAACAACTAAAGATGCAAACAAATTCTCGTTAACACCAGAAGGAAAAGTATTCATTGAAGAAAACATCAGTCAGTGTGAATATATTTCAAACAACTTCTTTACATACAATGAGAATATAGATATTGCGACAAAAATTCACAAATCATCTAAAACAAAACATAATTTAATAATTTATAAAGAAGATGATATTATTAATGAAGGAAAAGCAGGACATATAAGCACCAAAACAAAATCGCGATCAGACAAATTACGAAAAGCAGCAATAGACTTTTATAAAACTTCAGCAGGACATTTAAAATGTTGTGTGTGCGGATTTGATTTTGAAGAAACATACGGTAACTTAGGAAAAGACTATATTCAAATTCACCATGAACACCCAGTTTGTCAATATGATGACGATGGCGTTGAAGCTTTCATAAAAGATGCTATAAAAAATGTAAAACCATTATGTGCAAATTGTCATTGCATGGTTCATAGAAACAAGAAAAATGCTATTTCTGTTAATGAATTAAAAAAGCTTATAAAATAAACAAATCTCCCAGTATCAAACTGGGAGATTTGTTATTATAAGATGCTCAACATCTCTATTATTTCTACTTCTAACATTATAAGTATACTGCTTATCAAAACTCAAAATATTAAAATCCTTATCATACAGGCTACTAATAAAATCTGTATTTTTGATAACCAAAATGAATTTTGCTAATGTCTTTTTCAAGGAATACGCTAGTCTTTCTTGATCATTTTTAGTAAAATCTTTTCCTTCGTAGTCTGAAAAATCAGTATCATAGGGTGGGTCTAAAAATATAAAATCATCTTTAGTAAGTCCAATATTATCAAAAAAGTCTTCAAAATCCGAACAATAAATATCGGTATTAGCGAACAATGTATCAATTTCTCTATTAAACATATTATCGATTTTTGACATCATATTTTTTCTGTTATATGACATTCCGCCATACGGTATATTGAATTCGCCCTTAGCATTATATCTAAACATTGAGCCATAACAATACTCTCTAATAAAATAAAAGTTAGCAGCTTGATATTGTGCAGACTGGTCTTTTAGCCTTCCTAAATTAATATCATTGAAAATCTTACGGAAATACATATAGTAGCCACTGGTAAAACCGGTAATAAGATTTTCTTTAAGGTCCTCTTCTGAAAAAGGCTTTTTATTATAATTTGTAACTGTTCGTGTAAACTTGTCAGTCGTATTTTTTAACAAAAATTCATCAAAGTCATTTTTATCCAGTAATAGTTTTTCGCTGAATCCAGAATTTATATCATCCGATAAACTGAAAATAAATTTCTTTAACAACAAATGAAGTTCCTCAGCAGATATTACATCATTCTTGAACTTCAAAAACAAATCCATTAAATCTCTATCTTTGTTGCTACAAACTCTTACCAAATTGTCAAAGCTATTATTATAACAAACAAGCAAATCATATAGCTGCTTATCCTGTTTCTTTATTAATTGATAATATTGAATCAATGATTCTGATATGTCGTTAATTGCAGCATTTTGGGGAGTTAAATTGAAAAATAATGCACCACCTCCAAAAAAAGGTTCAACATATCTTTTATGTTCCGGAATCAAAGGCTTTATTTTATCGATTTCTCTAGATTTTCCGCCTGGCCACTTAATTAAAGGATTCATATGGATACCTCACTATTATCTTTAACTTCAACTATATCTTCAATATTGCAATTTAAGGCAATACATATTCGGTCTAACACTTCAACTGTAACATTTTCATTCTTTCCAAGTTTAGCGATAAGAGAATTGCTTATTCCAGCGGCCGCTCCTAATTCTTTCTTTTTCATATTTTTATCTATTAACAACTTCCATAGTTTGTTATAACTAACAGCCATATTTGCACCTCGATAGCATAATGATAATACAATATTATATTACCACATATAAATTAACATTACAACAATAAATTACACGATGGTGAAATTTATTTTTCTTTTTAGTACTCTACAAACAAAAAGAGCGGCAGGGATTTCTCCCTGCCGTCATTGTGTTTATACCGTGTAAATCAGTTCTGCATTTACAATTTCCATTACGCGATTACGAATATTATTCATTTTCTGCATCCAGAGCATCATATCGGTTGCTTTAAGTTCTTCGGTTACATTTTCTTTTTCGGCTAAGTCATTTACCAGCCGGAAAAACATTTCTTCCGCCTGCTGTTCAATATCTGCGAGATATGAATTGAGCTTACCGCTTGTCAGCAAATTGTAGTAACGTACCTTATGGTGTTGCTTCAAATATCGTTTATGCCTCATTCCCCAAACGCCGATATTCGCTTCCTTTTCTTCTTCCGCCGGTAATAAATCGGGCAACATATAGTCGCCCACCTGCGTATAAGTACCGCCTGTTTGTTCAAAAATTGTGTTTGCCATTTTTTTTACCTCCAAAAATTTATTTATCTTGAGCGTGGATTTTCACGCTTGCGACCTTTGATATTTCTTGCCTGTTCAAGCAACTCATTAATTTGCTTATGCCCGAACACCTTACGCAAAAGCTTGTAATCCTTGACCTCTGAACGTAAATTTTCGTTTTCGCTTTTCAGCTTACTGTTGATTTTAGCCAGCATTTCGTTCTCACGATATAGGTTGCCGTTCGTAATATTTAATCTATGGTAACTGTCCCAACCCTCAAAGCAACGAGCCAATGCCGTCTTGATTAACGCTTTTAATTTTTTAATAAGCGGCTCTGCAATTTTAGTTTTATATGCTTTTACAGACATAAAACCTTGCGGCTCGGACAGTTGATATTCGGGTGCATTATCAAGCATTTCTTCCACATTTCTTAAATTTTCCAAACCATCATCATAGTTTAACACTCGCTCGGATAACACATTGAATTCAGTCTGTTTTTCTTCGATTTTAGCACCTAACTGTTCAAGTTCCGTCGCTCGCTCTTGCTTTTTATAATCAAGAACAGACAAATGTTTTTCGTGCGAGCCTTTATGTTTCCACTCAATTCCGTGCCGTTCCATTACGAAAGCTAAAGCGGACTTTTCTACGCTTACCCATTGATTCCACTCGGTATCTCCACGAGTTCCGCCCTTGAAACCTTGTGTGGCTAACGCTTGTTTGAGACTTATTCTCGTATCAAGTCCACGCTTGCTTCCGGTTGTGAACGGAACAAAATCGATATGCAAATGGGGTGTCGCCTCGTCCATATGCAGATGAGCAGAGAACACTTTTAGGTTGGGATTTCGCTCTTGAAATCCACGGTAATACTCATCTAAAACCTGCCGTGCAAGCTGTCCGTTTTCGCTTTCGGCACTCATATTTTCCTTATCGCCAATCTGCAAAATCAGTTCGTGAAACGGTTTTTCTTGCTTAGAATTTCTGATTTTTTCATAGTAATTTTCTATTCTGCGGTCGGCTCTTGTCTGTTTTTCGTTGTATCTTTTTAGCGCTTCATCAAACAATTCGTGATAGATTTTCTTTATCGGCTCGTTACAGTAATCAATATTCAAATGCGTTCTGCTACCATCAACATTTTCCGCCTTGAACTTGCGGCTGTTATGATTGACCGAGCCTTTACCTACCATTGCACTTATCGTTCTTTGCATTATATACACCTCCAATCTCATAAACTTGCTCGTCCTCGGTTCTGTTACTCTTGTCAAGAGTAACGCAAAAGCACTTTTGACAGGCAAGCCCATCAAAAATGCAACCTGCAAGCAGGTTTTGCGCTCTCCGAGGGGCAAAGAGCCGCCTTTGAAAAGGCACTCTCTGCACACTCCGCTAAACTTTATCCGTGTCGGTCTGTGTCGATAGTGACGGTGATTTTGCCACCGCCTAAAACAGCGACACAACCGTCACACATCGTCACGCTGTTCATAAGTCAAGCTAACTTTACGCCCATCGTGACAGCGTTTGTTTTGATAAATAATTCCATACTCGTTAAACAAACGCCCTGCGTTGATATTCAACTTCATTGTTAAAGCGTTTGCTTTCATATTAATGCCGAGAAAGTCAACAAGCTCCGTCGGACTGCCATACCATTCGGGGTTTTCATTTGTAATTTTGCCTGCTATATTTTCAAGCAATGGTTCGGGCGGCAACTTCCAAAGTTCTGTTTCAGTTCTCTCAAGTTCCCACACAAGAGTTTCGGGATTACGATTGAGATAAATCTTTTGGTCAGGCTGATCTCTGCCTGAAACTTCAAGCGTTGCCGAATTGCTTGTTCGTTTTTCTTTCCGTAAAATAAAACCACCGTCAGCGGCGCCAAGCAATCCGTTAGTTCCTGAAATCATATCAAACTTGTCATCGGAATTTTGCTTTCTTGTATGATGAACAAGCAGCAAACATATTCCATAACTATCCGCAAACTTTTTAAGCCTTGTGATAATCTCATAATCGTTTGCGTAACTGTAATTATCACCGCCCACTTCACGCACCTTTTGGAGAGTGTCTACGATAATCAATTTTGTATCTGAGTGTTCTGCCATAAATCTTGTAAGCTGTTCGTCAAGTCCATTTCCAAGTTGACCTGCCGAAACAGAAAAGTACAAATTGTCTGTACTCTCCGTTCCAAACATTCTGTATAATCTTTCCTGCAATCTATGATAGTCGTCTTCGAGAGCAAGGTACAGCACAGTGCCTTTTTTTACATCAAAATTCCAAAGCGGTGTGCCTGTGCTGATATGGTAAGCAAGCTGTGCCATAAGAAAACTTTTGCCAAGTTTTGGAGCTCCTGCAAAAATATATGTTCCGGGGTAAAGCAAGCCGTCAATCAATGGCGGTTTGCTTTGGTACACGGTGTTATACAATTCGCTCATAGAAACCGTTTTCAAATGTGATGGGTCGAGCTGTTGTAAAAATTCTTTTTGCATCTCTTCAAGATAATTATCTAAGCCCTTGTCAAATTCGTTAAAATCGGTTATACTGTTGTCAGTTTGTTTTAGGATTGACTGCTCCGTATCTGCGCCAACAGATACAACCGGAGCGGTCTTTTCTTTTTCTGTCATTCTAATACCTCCTTTAATCCACCGAGAATATCGGCAATCATTTTGATTAAGTCAAGCAATTCGTCATTGACTTCATCGCCGTTTTCAATCCTCTGTAATTCCGTAAGCACATCTGCAAGATTATTACGCAAAGCCTTATATACTCTCGGATTGCCTTGAACTACAACCTCTTTGTTTATAAGTCGCCTTGTGATATAGTCCTGTTTTGTCAAACCCGAAAGCTGAACATAGCGTTCAATCTGTTCCCACTCTTCGGGCGAAACTCTAAAAGCCACAGTCTTGTTTCTCCAACGGTTGTGTTCATCTTTGTTTTTAAGTGACATATTATTTTCTCTCCTTCCATAATTCATCAAGTGTATTCGCCATTTCGTTTTGTTTTGACGGATATATGTGTGTATATCTGTCGGTAATTTCCACGGTTTCGTGACCGACTCTATCAGCAATAGCGGCGGCTTGATAACCTTGATTTATTAAAAGTGAAACATGCGAATGCCTTAAATCGTGAATACGAATACGCTTTACCCCTGCGGCTTTTGAGCCTCTGTCCATTTCGTGATGAAGATAGCTTTTTGAAATAGGGAATATTCTGTCTCCGTCATTCGGTGAATAAAACATTTTCAAATATTCCTGCATTTCATCACATAAAAACTGCGGCATTTTTATTGTTCTTTTACTTTTCTCCGTTTTCGGTGGAGTAATAACATCTTCTCCGTGCAATCTTTGATAAGATTTGTTGATTGTAAGCATATTGTTTTTAAAGTCGAAATCACCAGCAGTTAATGCAAGCAACTCACCTACACGAATACCTGTCCAATAAAGCATTTGAAAAGCATAATATGAAATAGGCTTGTCCATCATTTCATCAGAAAACTTACTGTATTCCTCCACAGTCCAATAACTCATTTCCTTGCGTTCTTCCTTACCCATATTACCGACCGTAGAGGCAGGATTTAATCTTAAACCGTAAATCTTGATTGCGTGATTGAACAATGCACTCAACTGATTATGAATCGTCTTTAAATATCCCTGAGAAAGCGGCTCTCCACTTGAATTTGTTTGCTTTCTAATCTCATTTTGCCAAGCGATAACATCTTTTGCCGATATATCGCATAATCGCTTATGCTCAAAATACGGCAATATTTTAGTTTTAATAATATGCTCTTTGGTAAGCCAGGTGTTTTCCTTTAACTTCGGTCGAACATCTTTTTCGTACAATTCCGTAAAAGTCTTAAATGGCATAGTGACATCGGCTTTCTTTTCTGTCAGAAATGCTCGTTCCCACTCCTGTGCCTCTCGTTTGGTGGCAAAGCCACGCTTTAATTTTTGCTGTCGCAATCCTTGCCAGTCTGTGTAACGGAACTGCACATACCAAGTTCCATTTTTTTCATTTTTAAATGCTCCCATTTTAATCGCTCCTTTCAATTGTTTTGGTTGAGTAAAATTTTTCGTGAAAGAATTTACGGTCAATTCTGCCGGGAATTGTAATACACCCGGTTGACTGCAATTCTTTATTTAATTTGCGTATAAGTTTATAAGCGTAAGAAACGGAAACGCCCATTTCTTCTGCCACATCCTCAACACGCATAAACATTTTGTTTGACATTAACATCATCCTTTCATTCTTAATTTTCATAATTATTTAGTGTCGGAAAACTTTCTGACCGCATTCCGATTTGCCCGAGCGGATACACCATTACCGTGATGTATGACGGCTATTCAGTTGTTTGCAAATAGACTTAACGCTATTTGCTTAATGATTATACTAAACATATTCCGTTATGTCAAGTGGTTTTCGCAAAAATATTAAACTTTTTTGTTTTATGTTACTTGACATTACTTAACTTGTTATGCTATGATATTTAACAGTAAAGTGAGAGGAGCTATAGTATGGCTATCGGCGAAAGAATAAGATTTTTCAGAAATTTAAAAGGTATGACGCAGAAGTACCTTGGTATGCAGGTGGGCTTTCCGGAGAAAACCGCTGACATTCGTATGGCACAGTATGAATCCGGCAGCAGAACGCCTAAGACTGATTTAACAAACAATCTTGCAAATGTGTTTGGCATATCAACAAGTGCTTTAACTGTGCCGGATATTGACAGTTACAACGGCTTAATGCACACGCTGTTTACTCTTGAAGATTTATATGGCTTCCGTATTGATAAACTTGATGACGAGCTTTGCATACGACTTGATAAAGGTATGGGAACAAACTATCTTACAATGTTTGATATGTTTTCCGCTTGGCAGGAACAAGCCGAAAAGCTTAAGAACGGAGAAATTTCAAAAGAAGAATACGATAATTGGAGATATAACTACCCCGAAAGTGTAGCTTTTAATTCTCGTAAGGAGGGCAAAAACAAATGAACTTTGGTAAAGTAATCAAGTTATTTCTTTTAGACGGAACTCCAAATGGTCGTTGGATATGCGAATTGTCAAATTGGACAGGTATTGCTTATAAAATACCCAGAAATATGATAAAGGAGAGCGAAAACAGAGATGAGCTATCTTCTCCCGGTATATATTTTCTTTTCGGTCGTGATGATGAAAATGACAAACCGCTTGTTTATATAGGAGAAGCAGAAAATATAATTGCGAGATTGAAGCAACACTTGGACAAAAAGGACAATTGGAATGAAGCTATCACTTTTATTAGTAAGGATTCTAACCTCAATAAATCCCACATAAAATACTTAGAAAACCGATTTTACACCATTGCTAAAAAGTGCGGTCGCTATTCCATTGACAACAGCAATATTCCTACTAAATCAACCGTTTCTGAGGCTGAGGTTGCTGAACTTGAGGAATTTATATACAACGCAAAAATACTGGTAAATGCACTTGGTCATAAAACATTTGAAAGTTATTCTGAAAAACAAACAAACGAAAAAGAGAATAATCCGATATTTCATATTTCCGTAGGTGAGGGTAAAGCTTCAATGATAGCAACATCTGATGGATATGTATTACAAAAGGGATCTTGTATACATATAACATCTGCAGAATCACTTAATAACGGTATAAAAAAGAAAGTTGAACAAAGCCGAAATAACGGTGAAATCAAAGACAATATTTTACAAGAGGATAAACTTTTTTCAAGTTCTTCATCTGCGGCTCAATTTGCGACTGGATACAGTACCAGCGGTCCTCAACAATGGAAAACAGTTGACGGAACAACGCTAAAATCTTACGAAACAAATAAATAAGTATAGAAAAAAGGCATTACCGACTGCAAAAGTCAGTAATGCCTTTTATAGTATTAAGATAATTGTACCTGCAAACCGATAGAACATTTAGAATAAAGTCGTTTTATGGTTTGCTATCATTTTGCTATCAAATCGGGAATTTGAGAGCCTAAAGCCCAGTGTTTATGCGGGTTTACGCAACTCTTGATATTATTCCCACTCCACGGTTCCGGGTGGTTTGGAGGTTATATCGTAAACAACTCTGTTTACATGGTCTACTTCATTTATGATACGGCTTGAAACTCTGCCGAGGATATCATAAGGGATTTTTGCCCAATCGGCTGTCATAAAGTCGTCGGTTGTTACGGCTCTGATTGCCACAAGTTCATCATAGGTACGGGAATCACCCATTACACCTACTGTCTTTACACCCGGAAGAACTGCAAAGAACTGGCTCATCTGTGAGGCATATCCGCACTTATCCATTTCTTCTCTTAGGATTGCATCTGCCTCCTGCAAAATTTTTACCTTATCAGCTGTAACTTCGCCGATTACTCGAACACCGAGTCCGGGGCCTGGGAACGGCTGACGCCATACAAGTTCATGAGGAAGTCCGAGTTTTTCGCCAACTACTCGCACTTCGTCCTTAAATAAATCCTGCAAAGGCTCAATAATGCCCTCAAAGGTGATATCCTGAGGAACTTCAACCTGATTGTGGTGAGTTTTAATCTTTGCTGCATCACCTTTACCGCTTTCAATTCTGTCAGGATAAATAGTGCCCTGTGCAAAATAGCCGCTGCCGTAGCTTTCACGAATCTTATTCCAGAACACATTATAAAATTCTGTACCGATAATCTTTCTCTTTGCCTCAGGCTCTGAAACGCCCTTGAGTTTTGAGAGGAACTCTTCCTGACAATTAATGCGGACAAAATTCATATCAAAGAGCTTTGTAAAAGTCTGTTCTACAAAATCGCCCTCGTCTTTACGCATAAGTCCCTGATCTACAAAAACGCATGTAAGCTGCTTGCCAACCGCCTTACTTAAAAGTGCGGCTGCTACTGATGAATCAACACCGCCCGAAAGGCCAAGCACAACACCCTTATCGCCAATCTGCTCTTTAAGTTTAGCAACAGTGGTGTCAATAAAGCTATCCATCTGCCACTCGCCCCTACAACCGCAAACATCGTAAAGGAAAGAACGGAGCATATCTTTACCGTTTTCAGTATGATTTACTTCAGGGTGGAACTGCACACCGTAGAGTTTTTTCTCAGGACAGCTCATAGCTGCAACAGGGCAAACAGCTGTTGTTGCAGTAACAGAAAATCCGTCAGGAACTGTGCTGATATAGTCACGGTGACTCATCCAAGAAACGCCGTGTTCACAAGCATTTGTAAAGATAACATCGTCTTTATTATAGTTGGTAATCGTCTTGCCGTACTCACAAGATGAATTATCTGTAGCAGGAGTTACTACACCGCCAAGGGTATATGCCATAAGCTGACAACCATAGCAAATACCGAGAATAGGAATATTAAGCTCGAAAATTTCTTTTGAAATATGCGGTGAGCTTTCATCGTACACGCTATTCGGACCACCTGTAAAAATAATACCGGTGGGATTTAATTCTTTAATTTTATCAAGGCTGACTGTGTACGGCAGTATTTCGCAATATACATTACACTCACGAACACGCCTTGCAATAAGCTGATTATACTGTCCGCCAAAGTCGAGGACAATTACTCTTTCTTTGTTTTCCATTACATTACCGGCCTTTGTTTATCTGTAAATAATATCATCTCTTGATGGACCGTTAGATACAATCTTAATCGGCACACCAATCTGCTCTTCTGCAAATTCAATGTAGTCACGACATTCCTTAGGAAGTTTGTCATACTCTTTAATGCCGGAAATTGAACATTTCCATCCCTTTAATTTTTTAAGAATAGGCTTACATCTCTTAAGTTTTGTTGTTGATGGGAAGTAATCGATAACTTCGCCGTCAAGCTCATAACCAACACATACAGGAATCTCGTCAAGATAGCCGAGAACATCGAGAACGGTGAATGCAACCTGTGTTGCGCCCTGTACTTTACAGCCGTAACGGGTAGCAACGAGGTCAAGCCAACCCATTCTGCGAGGTCTGCCTGTTGTAGCACCGAATTCGCCGCCGTCGCCGCCTCTTCTTCTAAGCTCGTCTGCCTCTTCACCAAAGATTTCAGAAACAAATTCACCTGCACCTACTGCGCTTGAATAAGCCTTAACAACAGTGATAACTTCTTTAATTTCATAAGGCGGAATACCCGCACCTACTGCGCCGTAACCAGCAATTGTGTTTGAAGATGTAACCATAGGATAAATACCGAAGTCGGTATCCTTAAGTGAGCCAAGCTGACCCTCTAAAAGAATATTCTTACCATCTTTAAGTGCATTATGAATAAACTCAAAAGTATCTCCTACATAAGGAGCAAGAGCCTCTTTGTACTCCATAAGTTTATCAAATACTTCTTCCTCTGTAATCTCAGGCTTATTGTAGAGATTCTTAAGAATAGCATTTTTAATGCCGAGTGCGTGTTTGATTTTTTCTCTTAATGAATCAGGGTCATCGTAAAGCTCGTTAATCTGGAAACCGATTTTTGAGTATTTATCTGAATAGAATGGAGCAATACCGCTCTTTGTTGAGCCAAAGGAATTTTTGCCGAGGCGCTCCTCCTCGTAACAGTCAAAAGCAACATGATAAGGCATAACTATCTGCGCTCTGTCTGAAATAATAATCTTTGGCTTCGGCACGCCTCTGCTCTCAAGGTCTGCGATTTCTTTTACGAAATTTTCAACGCTGAAAGCTACGCCGTTACCAATAATATTAGTAATATTCTGATGAAATACACCAGACGGAAGCTGATGCAAAGCAAATTTGCCATATTCGTTTACGATAGTATGACCTGCATTTGCTCCGCCCTGAAAGCGAATTACAATGTCACTGTCATTTGCGAGAACATCGGTAATTTTACCCTTACCTTCATCTCCCCAGTTTGCACCTACTATTGCTTTAACCATAATTTGTAAAACTCCTTAAATATATAAATACAAGTGTATATAAATTTTATACATTGATTTCAGGCTTATCTGATTCAATGTCAGCATACTTGTCAAGAACAGGCTGAACCAACTCTGCGAGGAAGTCCTCTGTCTGCTCTTTTGCTCTGCCTGTATATTTCTCCGGCTGTAAAATCTTTTCGAGATCCTCTAAAGTTACGCCGAAAGCCTCATCGTTAGCAATTCTTTCGAGAAGGTCGTTTTCGCCGCCCTCTTCTTTGATAACCTTAGATGCAGCCATTGAATGAACACGAATTTTCTCATGGAGCTGCTGTCTGTCAGCACCTCTGTACTTAACTGCGTCCATCATAATATTCTCTGTAGCCATAAACGGAAGTTCTTTTCTTAAACGCTGCTCAATAACCTTTGGATATACTACAAGACCGTCTGCAACATTTGCATAAAGTGAAAGAATACCGTCAACGGCAAGGAATGCCTCCGGAATACTCAAACGCTTGTTAGCAGAGTCATCGAGAGTTCTTTCAAACCACTGTGTCGCAGTTGTGAAATAACCGTTTAATACATCACACATTACATAACGGGAAAGTGAACCTATACGCTCCGAACGCATTGGGTTGCGCTTATAGGCCATTGCAGATGAACCGATCTGATTCTTTTCAAACGGTTCTTCAACCTCTTTAAGATGCTGTAAAAGGCGAATATCATTTGAAAACTTAGACGCACTCTGTGCAATTCCGGCAAGAACATTGAGAAACTGCGAATCAAGTTTTCTTGAGTAAGTTTGACCCGATACTGCAAAGCAAGAATTATAACCCATTTTTTGAGCAATCTTCTTGTCAAGTGCCTTACATTTTTCGTGATCGCCCTCAAAAAGTTCTAAAAAGCTTGCCTGTGTACCTGTTGTACCCTTTGAACCGAGAAGTTTAGCTTTTGAAAGCTGATACTCAACATCTTCAAGGTCCATAAGTAATTCCTGCAGCCAAAGAGTAGCTCTCTTACCGACTGTAGTCGGCTGTGCAGGCTGAAAATGTGTGAATGCAAGTGTAGGAAGAGCCTTGTACTCATCTGCAAACTTTGAAAGATTGCGGATTACGGTAATAAGCTTATTTCTGATAAGCTTTAAGCCCTCTGTCATAATGATAATATCTGTATTGTCACCGACATAACATGATGTTGCTCCAAGGTGGATAATGCCTTTTGCATTAGGGCACTGTACACCGTAAGCATAAACATGTGACATTACATCATGACGAACAAGTTTTTCTCTCTCTTGAGCAACTTCATAGTTGATGTCGTCAGCGTGTTCCTTAAGTTCGTCGATCTGCTCTTGAGTGATAGGAAGACCAAGCTCCATCTCTGCCTCAGCAAGAGCAATCCAAAGTTTTCTCCAGGTACGGAATTTCATATCGGGAGAAAAAATATATTTCATTTCCTTGCTTGCATATCTTGCAGACAAGGGTGACTCATAGGTATCCTTAATCATATTAGTAAATCCTTTCAGAATGTAGGTTTATCAGCATTTTTTATCAAAATTCATACCGCCACGCTCTTTGCCCTTAAAGGTCTTTTTTGTGGTTTCAGCAGGATAATTACCGCTGAAACAAGCATCACAAAAGCCTATCGGAGCATTGTGCAACATTTCACGCAGGCTGTCTGCGGGAAGATAACCGAGTGAATCCGCACCGCTTAGCTGACGGATTTCTTCAACCGTATGGTTGCAGGCAATAAGCTCTCCCCTTGACGGAATATCCGTACCGTAGTAGCAAGGCCACATAAACGGCGGTGAACTTATACGCATATGAACTTCTTTGGCACCTGCTTCACGGAGCATAGTGACAATTCTGTCAACAGTAGTACCACGCACGATGCTGTCATCAATAATGACCACACGCTTACCCTTTATTTTATCTGCAATAGGGTTAAGTTTTATGCGCACACTCTTCATACGCTCTTTCTGACTGGGTTTAATGAAAGTTCTGCCTATATAGCTGTTTTTTACAATAGCTTTTTCATAAGGAATTCCGGATTCTTCGCTGTAGCCTATGGCGGCGTCAATACCCGATTCAGGTACGCCGACTACCATATCAGCCTCTACCGGAAACTCCCTTGCCAAAATTCTGCCTGCCTGTTTTCTTGCCTCATAGACGCTGATACCGTCAATAAAGGAGTCCGAGCGGGCAAAATAAATATATTCAAAAACACAAAGTGACTGCTTCTTTTCTTCTCCGAAATCCGGTTTAATACTGCGGATTTCTTTATTGTCAACAACCACAATTTCACCGGGTTCAATATCTCGGATAAATTTTGCTCCGCATGCGTCAAGAGCTGCACTCTCACTTGCAAATACCACGGAATCATTATACTTACCCATACAAAGCGGACGGAAACCGTGCGGGTCACGGGCGGCAATAAGTTTTCTCGGACTCATAACAAGCAGAGAATATGCACCCTTAATAACTCTCATAGTACGGGCAACCGCCTCTTCAACAGAATGACATTTCAGTCTTTCCCTTGCGATAACATAACAGATAGCTTCAGAGTCGATAGTTGTCTGAAAAATAGCACCTGTCTGTTCAAGCTGACTGCGTATTTCGAGAGCGTTGGTAAGGTTACCGTTGTGAGCAACGGCAAGCGTACCTTTTACATAACGCATAACGAGAGGCTGTGAATTTTCAAGTACAGAGCCTCCGGCAGTCGAATAACGGACATGAGCAATACCCATCTGACCTTGTAAAGAATCAAGAATACGGTTATTAAAAACCTCGGTAACAAGTCCCATATCCTTATGGTAATCTATTACACCATCATCGGTAACGGCTATACCGCAGCTTTCCTGTCCACGGTGCTGCAAAGCCAGCAAACCGTTGTAACAAGCATAAGCAGGGTTAATTGTACCGTCACCAAATATTCCGAAAACACCACATTCCTCGTGCAGTCCTTCTTTTGCGTAATTGTCGAAAGAATTTTTCAAAAAGCGCCACCATCCGTAAAAATATCAAACTAATGCCCTAAAAGGGATTTGTAAATGTATATTTAAACAGAATATTAAGCCAAGCCGATACGCTTCATCATCTCGGCATAAGCCTCTTCAACACCGCCCAAATCACGACGGAAACGGTCTTTATCAAGTTTTTCCTGAGTATCCATATCCCAGAAACGGCATGTATCAGGTGAAATCTCATCAGCAAGAAGAATCTGACCCTTATATCTGCCGAACTCAATCTTAAAGTCGATAAGGTCAACCTTACACTCCTTAAAGAAGTCAATCATAATCTCGTTAATCTTGAGAGCATACTTTGAAATAATATCAATCTCTTCTTTTGTTGCAAAACCGGCTGCAAGAATATGATATTCATTTACCATAGGATCGCCGAGTGCATCATCCTTATAGCAGAACTCAAGAACAGGAGTTTTCATAGGTGTGCCTTCAGGAAGACCAAGTCTTTTTGAAAGGCTGCCTGCTGCCTTATTTCTTACGATAACCTCGAGAGGTACGATTTCAACCTTTTTAAGAACAGTATCTCTGTCGTTAAGCTCTTCTACAAAATCAGTAGGAATACCCTTTTCCTCAAGGAGCTTAAACATAAAGTTGCTCATACGGTTGTTTACAACACCCTTACCGATGATTGTGCCCTTTTTCTCACCGTTAAAAGCAGTAGCGTCATCTTTGTAAGAAACTATACAGTAGTCAGGATTCTCTGTAGAAAATACTTTTTTTGCTTTACCTTCATAAAGAAGCTCTTTTTTATCCATTTTGACATTCCTCCATAAATTGCAGCCTTGACTGCTAATAAAAATACAGATATATTATAATATAATTTTTTTAAATAAGCAACTAAAATGATATTAAAAATTAAAAAAATGTAGAATTTCCTGTTTTTATGCTATTTTATATTCGATATTAGAATATTTATTAAATTTTAAAAAGATTTAAAATATATACTTGATTTTTTATAATATATACTGTATAATTAATTTGTATTTGCCGGTGTGATGGAATTGGCAGACGTAGCGGACTCAAAATCCGCCGGTAGCGATACCGTACCGGTTCAAGTCCGGTCACCGGCACCATGAAAAGGTCTATTGTCGTAAGACGATAGACCTTTTTACTCAAGCAAAAATACCAAAACAAAATGTTTGACTTACGAACGGAAAATTTAAATGCAAATTCATAAACCCCTTGATTTATCGCAAAATAAATCAAGGGGTGATTTTATGTGTCACAGAACGAACGGCAGCAATGGCAGCAATAATATAAAGCCTTTGCCCACTGTAAACGGTGAAAATAAAAAGAGTGCTACCGATAATCAATGGGTAACTACAGGGCACAAGCCGCTTGATGACAAACGAGAAAGACAAGACGGACCGGGCGGAAATTAAAATTATTTTCTTTATGTAAAGTCGAAAACCGACATCAGCTTAAGAGCCGATGCCGGTTTTTGTTATAAAGCCTTTGCCCTTGATAGAGCCGGCTGTAGTTACTATAATAAAAGCTCTTTTATCCACACTTTTTACGGTGTTTGTAATTTTATATACCTGATGCGGTCTGACAGCACACATAATAACTCTTTTCGGCTTGCCGCTGTATGCGCCCTCACCGTTAAGCAAAGTTATTCCTCTGTCATTTTCAGTCATAATCATACTGCAAATTTCTGCGTATTTATCCGTAATAATAAACATAAGTTTACCGTTATCTCTCGCAACACCGTATGAAATGGTGTCAATAACTTTAATACTGAAAAATATTGTGACCACAGCATACAAAACACTTTCAATACTGTTATATACAAAGAATACCATAATAAGCACAAGTGCGTCTGCTGCAAAAATAAGATTTCCTGTTGAAAAGTACGGGAAATGTTTGTGCAAATTCAGAGCAACAATATCTGTGCCGCCTGTCGAACCGCCACGCATAAATATCATTTCAAGTCCGACACCGTTAAGTATTCCGCCAAATATCGCAACCAAAATTCTGTCGCCCGTATAGGCAGTCATAATCGGTGTAAATACATCTATAAGTATTGAAGCGAATACCGTGCCTGCTATTGTTTTTGTAAGAAATGAAATGCCGTTTTCAACAGCGCCCCATATAAACAAAGGAATGTTCATAACTAACACCATAGTACCTATAGGCAAACCGAACATATGATTAAGCATTGTAGCCACACCTGTAAGTCCGCCCGGTGCAATATCGTTAGGAGCCGTAAAAACCACAACAGAAGTTGCATAAACAGCTGCTCCTGCAAGCATTATTGCATAGTCGGCAACCGCAGTCTTAATATCAAGCTTATTTTTCACAATTACCACTTCCATTTAGCGAAATATGTAAAATAATATCAAACAACTCAGAAATTCTTTCTTTTTCATTTTTTAAATATAAGTATCCGAAAAGGCTCTCAAGTCCCGTAGCACTATGGTAATCTGCCACAGTGCCGTTTTTCGGAGTACATTTAGGGGCGGCATTTCTTCCTCTTTTATATACCGATAATTCTTTTTCTGAAAGATGCGGTATTAAAACTTTGGCATACTCTGCCTGACTTTTGCAATTTACAAAGCCAACCTTTATTTTGTTAAGCTCACCTACAGGACGGTTGCTCTGTCGTACAAGATATGCACGAACAAGCAAATCGTACACACCGTCGCCTACAAACGCAAGCGTAAGCGGAGAAACCTCGTCTGCATAGGTATGCTCAATTATATTCTCATTTTCCATACAAACACCCTGTTAGTCAACAAAATCAAATTCAAGCTCATATATTGAAACCGTGTCGCCCTCTCCGCAGCCTTTTGCTCGAAGTGCGTCAATTACACCGTTATCAATAAGAACTTTTTGGAAATAGTTAAGGCTTTCGTAATCATCAAAATTAATGCCTTTCATAACCTGTAACAGCCAGTCCGCCTCTACAGTATAGATACCATTAACATTCTTTACGGTAACCGAATGATCTTCAAAATCCTCTGCTGTCACAATCGGAGCAGGTTCTGCCTCATAATGAGTAATCGGAGGAAGTTTTGAGAGCATTTCTCTGATTTTATTTAACATAGGATCAACATCATAACGAATTGCCGCCATAATCGGGAAGAAATCATAACCTTGTGCCTCAACATAAGCCTTGAAATCCGCTATCTGTTCATCAGTTGCCATATCGCATTTGTTTCCCGCAACAATCATAGGTCTTTCCGCAAGCTCGGGATTAAACTTTTTAAGCTCATTGTTAATGGTTTCAAAATCTTCTTTCGGATCTCTTCCCTCTGAACCTGAAACATCAACAATATGAACGAGCATTCTGCAGCGCTCAATATGGCGTAAAAACTGATGTCCAAGACCTGTTCCCTGCCATGCGCCCTCAATAAGTCCGGGAATATCAGCCATTACAAAAGAAGAACCCTCACCCATTGATACAACACCAAGTACAGGTGTAATGGTTGTGAAATGGTAGTTTGCAATAAGCGGTTTTGCCTGTGAAACTACGGATACAAGTGTACTTTTACCTACATTAGGGAATCCTACAAGTCCGACATCCGCCAAAAGTTTAAGTTCAAGAGTAACATTAAACTCTTCTCCGGGTAAACCGGGTTTTGCAAAACGGGGAACCTGACGAACAGGAGTAGCAAAGTGGGGATTACCCCAGCCGCCTTTACCGCCTCTCGCAACAATATACGGCTCTGAAGATGATACATCGGCTAAAACTCTGCCTGTTTCCTCTTCTTTAACAAGTGTACCGAGAGGAACACGAATTATTAAATCCTCTGCATTTTTGCCTCTGCAGCGACCGCCTCGACCGTTTTCGCCTTTTTTTGCAAGGTATTTGCGTTTATATCTGAAATCGGCAAGAGTTGAAAGATTAGTGTCTGCAACAAACACTACATTTCCGCCTCTGCCGCCGTCACCGCCATCGGGGCCGCCTGCCGCAACATATTTTTCTCGGTGAAACGATACCGCACCGTCACCGCCGTCACCGGCTTTTATATAAATTTTCGCTGTATCTACAAACATCTCTGCTAACCTCCAAATGACGAATTTATTTCTAATTCATAATTTATAATGCGTGATTAATTCATTATCAAAATTTGCCGAAAATCACGATTTAAAATTAAGTATTATGAATTGTAAACCCATTTTTATTATACCCTCAAAGTACAATAAAAATCAATACCTAACAAAAAAGGGTGGATAATAAATATCCACCCTAAGATAATGCGCAAATTACTGCTCAACAGGATAAACGCTTGCACGCTTTCTGTCCTTGCCTACACGCTCAAACTTTACAACGCCGTCGATCTTTGCGAATAATGTGTCGTCTGAACCGATACCTACGTTGTTACCTGGATGAATGTGAGTACCTCTCTGCTTAACAAGGATGTTGCCTGCGAGAACCTTCTGTCCGTCTGCACGCTTTACACCAAGACGCTTTGATTCACTGTCACGGCCGTTCTTTGTAGAACCCATACCTTTTTTATGAGCGAAAAGCTGAAGATTTACCTTAATCATTACCTTACACCTCCGAAATAATAACTTTAATATACTTTTTGTACTGCTTTTGTAAAGCAGATAAGTGAAGCCATAAGCCCTCAATTAAATGAGACGCTTCTTTTGCCTCTGCACTGCTAAGGCTTAAATTAATAAAGCCGTCGCTGTCGGTAACCTCTGCATCCGTATGCAGAACCTCGGTGATTGTATTAGCTGTCATAATTGCCGCAGAGCTTACGCCTGCACACACTATATCAGGCCCGCTGGTATTAAAATCAGCATGTCCCGAAATTTTAAAGCCTTTAAAATAATCAGCCGATTTAAAAAATGTTACCGTAATCATTCTCAGATCTCGATTGAAGTAATCTTAACCTGTGTGTAAGGCTGTCTGTGACCCATTGCTCTCTTCTCGCCTTTCTTTGGCTTGTAAGTAGCAACTCTGATTTTCTTGCCTTTACCGTTCTTTAATACCTCTGCAGTAACCTTTGCACCCTCAACAACAGGAGTGCCAACCTTAATGCCGTCATCTGTGCCAACAGCAATAACATCGAATGTTACTGTATCGTTTGCCTCTGCGTTAAGCTTTTCAACGAAGATAACCTGATCGTTTGTTACCTTGTACTGCTTACCGCCTGTCTGAATAACTGCGTACATTTTAGTACCCACCTTTACATATGTCTCGCTATCTGCAGGTAGAGAATAACTCATTTAACAACCCACAATATGCGGCTTATATAGCATAACACAAATATAATTTGTTGTCAACCTTATTTTTACAGGTTATTCTGAATTTTTGCAGCCTTTACAGTGTTTTTCATAAGTGTTGCAATTGTCATAGGACCAACACCGCCCGGAACAGGTGTTATGTATGAACATTTGTCCTTTACATTCTCAAAATCAACATCACCGCAAAGTTTGCCGTTTTCATCTCTGTCCATACCTACATCAATTACAACAGCGCCCTCTTTTACCATATCTGCCGTAACAAACTTCGGTTTGCCTACCGCTGCAACAAGAATATCAGCCCTGCTGCAAACCTCTGCAAGATTCTTTGTGCGGCTGTGGCAAATTGTTACAGTGCCGTTTTCGTGAAGTAAAAGCATTCCCATAGGTTTGCCTACAATATTGCTTCTGCCGATTACAACACAATTTTTGCCGCTGACTTCAATATTGTAATAATGGAGCATTTCCATTACGCCGGCAGGTGTGCAAGGGAGAAAATCATACTCGCCGAGCATAATTTTACCTACATTTACAGCATGGAACGCATCAACATCTTTGAGCGGATTTATTGCCTCAATTACTGCCTTATCATCAAGATGCTTTGGCAATGGGAGCTGAACAAGAATACCGTTTATATCTTTTTTCTCATTAAGTTCTTTTACAAGGCTTAAAAGTTCTTCCTGTGTGGTTTCCGCAGGCAAAGCATATTCCTCGGAATGAAATCCTACAAGTTCGCAGGCTTTCTTTTTATTGTTTACATATACCCTTGAGGCAGGGTCGTCGCCTACAATGACAACCGCAAGTCCCGGGATGATTGAATGTTCTTTCTTTAAAAGCTCAGTTTCATTTTTTACTTCCTGCTTTACCTGAGCCGATACCTTTTTTCCGTCTATAATCTGCATAAAAACTATCCTTTCTCTTAATGTTTATCAAAAGCATAACTATACCTACAACAAAAATAATTGCCGACAAAAGCTGAGATACTCGCACCGCATTGCCAAAAATCTGGAAGTGCATATATAGGCTGTCTGTTCTGAGTCCCTCTACTATCATTCTCTCAAAACCGTACCAAACAAGGTAAGAAAAGAAAATCTGTCCTGCATATCTTTGTCTGTATTTACCATAGAAATGTAAAATCACAAATCCGAGCAGACACCATACCGATTCATAGAAAAAGCACGGGTGAACCGCAACATTGTCTGTACCCTGACTTACCATTCCCCACGGCAAATCGGTAGGTGCGCCGAATGCCTCCTGATTCATAAAATTGCCCCATCTGCCTATTCCCTGTCCGAGCAAAAAGCCCATCATAGTAATATCGAGAATCGGCATAACTTTCATTTTTTGAATTTTTGCAACCGTAAGACCGCCTAAAAGCGCACCGATAACGCCGCCGTAAATTGCAAGACCGCCGTTGTTTATATAGAGAATTTCAATCGGATTTTTGCTGTAATAATCCCATTCAAAAAAGCAGTAGTAAAGTCTTGCGCCAATAATACCCGTTATGATTCCCACAAGAATACAATTAATCAGCTTATTGCCGTCAACATTGTATCGTTTGGAACTGACATAGGCATAAAGCACTGCAAGCAGAAGTCCCGACGCAATAATTATACCGTACCAATAAACCGGGTAATTACCAATGGTAAAAGCAACAGGATTTACGGTAAATTCAAGACCAAGTCCAGGAAACGAAACATTATAGTCCATTACTTTTCACCGTCCTGAATTGGCTTTACAACCGACAAAGTACAGTTATTTACATCAAGCATACAATCAAGTCGCTTTGTAACATCTTCTATTGTAGCGTTTGCGATTTCATCAATATAGTCAAACATATTATTGCCTTTGAAATGGTAGTCGGCAAGAATATTTGAAATTGTATCTACAGAATTGAGAGATGCAACTGTATCGCCGTAAATTGATTTTTTGGCAATTTCAAACTCTTCCTTATCAATTCCGTTTTCTTTAAGTTTAACAATATAATCCTTAATCATTTCCGCTGCTTTCTGCGGTTCTCTTGACTCACCGCCAAAGATAACCGAACAGTAACCGGGGCCGTCAAACAGTTCATAAGAGAACGAGCTGTTAATAAGGTTTGCATCAAGCAATTTACGATACAATTCACTTGTTTCAGACGCTAAAAGGAATAGCAAAATATCTGTATGAGCCGCCTGTGCGTCGCCTTTTACGCAATCCGCTTTTTCCTTAAATCCGAGATTAAATATAGGCATAGAAACAGAAAATTCCTGTTCTACATACGGCTTAACAATTTCGTAAGGCTCGTTTTCAAATACATTGTGAATAGTATGTTTTTCACTCGGTTTCAAAAGTCTGTCGGCTGTTTTTAAAACCTTGTCGACAGTAACATTGCCCGAAACGCAAAGCACCATATTGTTAAGGTTGTAAAACACATTATACACTTCGTATAATTTTTCAGCTGTAATTTCAGCAATACTTTCAACCGTACCTGCAATATCAATCTTTACAGGGTGATTGTGATACATATTTTCAAGCATATTGAACATTACTCGCCAGTCAGGTGCATCATCATACATTTTGATTTCCTGACCGATAATACCCTGTTCCTTAGCTACGGTCTGCGCAGTAAAATACGGTGACTGAACAAAATCAAGTAAAATTTCAAGACTTTCATCAAATTTTTCTGTACAAGAAAAAAGATAGCAGGTCTTTTCAAAACTTGTATAAGCATTGGCATTTGCACCTGTTTGTGCATAACGAACAAATGCGTCGCCGTCTTCGCTTTCAAAAAGTTTATGCTCAAGATAATGCGCTATACCGTCAGGTACGGTAATTGTTTCGCCGTCATCTACGGAAAACTTTGTATTAATACTGCCGTAGCGTGTACCGAAAATAGCATAAGCCGAATTGTATCCCTCTTTTGGATATACATAAATTGTAAGTCCCGACGGATGATTTATTTTATAATATTTTTCTGCAACTCTTTCAGATTTTATTTCTTTAATATCCATTTAACACACTTCCTTTCGCAGTTTATTTATTTTTAAGAACATATACAGTATCAAGTGTGAGCTTTTTGGCTGCCTCTACAATTTCTTCCTTTGTAACTGCATTATATTTTGCCGCAAGTTCTTCAATGCTGTTAAAACCTTCATTTATAAACTGTGAAGAATACCAGTTGTCTATACCGGCTGTGGTATCGTTGGATGTACGGAATCCGTTTACTATTGCACGCTTTGTAGCCTCAATTTCAAAGTCGGTGATATTGCCGTTTTTCATATCTTCAACTTCTTTGAGAATTGCTTTCTCGGTTTTTTCAATATTTTCATTGAGTACGCCGCTGTCAACAATCATAAGACCGTTAATAAAATTGTAGCTTGCCGCACAATAGTAGCAAAGGCTCTGCTTTTCTCTTACATTGTTAAAAAGTTTTGAGTTGGCAGTACCTCCGAGAACAGCGCACATAAGTCTGCCTGCAATCCACTCTTTTTCGGTATCTGTACAGCCGACACCCGAACGGAAACCGAGTACAAGTTTTGACTGTGAAACATCCATTTCTTCAACAACACGCTGTACTTCGTCCGCACTCTTGACATAACTCATATCAACCTTGCAAGGTGTTCTGTCAATCTTGCTGTATGCGTCTGTAAATACTTTTTCCGCTTTGTCGGCACCGCTGTCACCGATATAGAAAATTTCCACAACAGAGTCTTTTAATAATTTTTTCCACGCATCCACAAGGCTTTCGGGAGTAATCTTTTTGATTTCTTCAACACTGCCGTAACGCTTGATTCCGCAGGTTTCGTTTTTAAGCATATTTGAAAGCATTGTGCTTATCGCATAGCCACGCTTATCGTTAAACTCTGCGTCAATAGCGTCAAGCAACTGTCTGCGTTCCTGCTCAAAATCATTATCATTAAATTTACCGTCGGTAATGTTAGGATTAAAGATAACCTCACACAAAAGCTTTGAAATTTCCGCTGAAATGATTTCGTCGGTAAACACATATCTGTCGTCAATACCAACCGCTGTAAAAGTTAGCACCTGATAAGCGCCTGTCTTTTTTACGCTTGATACAATATCTGTTCCGTAAAGAGCGCTGAGCTTTTTGCTGAATTGAGTAAAATCAGGGTAAGCCTTGCATGAGCGTGTAAGCAATCCACGCAAAAGAGCATTGTGTGCCGCATCCTCAACATTTAAAGGTACATACAGATTAATGCTCATTCTGATTGTTTTAAATCTATTTACCTTGATGTTGTTAAAAGCAACACCGTCGGCAATAATTTTTCTTTCAATAGAATTCATCATATCATCTCCGAATCTATAATTTGGTTTTTCCAATCTAATATACATTGTTTAGTATAACATAATTTTCAAAGAAATAAAAGCATTTATATAAAAAATAAGAGCATTGTATGTAAACAACGCCCCTATTATGTATATTATTTAAAATAAATTACTTCTTTTTTCTTCTTGCCGCAAAAGCTGTCAGTACAAAGAAAACCGCTGCGGTTGCAACAAGAACAATTATGCTTTCAAAATCAGTCACCGTATGGTCGCCGAACGAATAGATTATACCCATCTCGGAATTAATCTGATCAATTACATCAGGTTTTAATTCGGCAGGTACAGATTTAGTACATTCGGTAATTGCACTCTCTGTAAAAATCTGTCTTAACATACTGCCCGCATGAGAAATCGGAAAACATTTTACTGCAGTTGCAACCGAATCAGGCAACGAACCTACAGGAATATAAATACCTGTAATAAATCCGGAAATTGTACCTATAACCGTACATACGGCGGTATATGCACCCTCGGTTGTTATAAACATTGCAATAAACATAACAATAGAAGTTGTCGCAAGGTCGTCAATTGCAATTATGCCGACAACCTTAAGCATATTCAAAAGGCTTAATAATTCTCCGCCGTTTACAACTATGTATATTTCACCGAGAATAAAACCTATCAATGTAATAAAAAACGAAATCAAAGCAAGACTTAAAATATATCCGAGAGTTATTCTGCTGCGGCTTACAGGTGAACAGTAAAAGTCTTTAAAAAGTCCTTTTGACCTGTCGCTTACTATTGATACCGCACCGAGAGATATTGAAAGCGGCATAATAGAAATAATACCTGCCATTATCCAACCGTCTGTAAGAAGTCTTGGACTGTCAAGTCCTATATCCTCAAAACCTTTTGAAAGTTGATCTCCGAGAAAAAGCGCATACAAGCCGATGATTATAAACACCGTAAGCAAAGACGCAAGCCAAGCGCCCTTATTTCTGAAATATATTTTAATATTTCTTTTTACCAAAGCAAGCATTACTTTATCTCCTTTCCTGTAACAGCTACAAATAAATCATCCATTTTACCCTTCTGAACTTCAAAATCAAATATGTAATCCTTTAGCTCATTGACTATCGGCAAAGCTGCAAAAGTTGACTTAACGGGAATTTTCACGGTTTCTTTCGTAAATGTGTATTTCATATTCTTTGACTTCAGTATTCTTTCAATATCCGCCATTGTACTGCCTTTATGGTATATTGTAAGCATATCCGAAACATATTTGCTTTTAAGTTCAACGGGAGTTCTTTGCGCCGCAATTTTACCCGAATCCATAATTACAACATATCCTGCGTTCTCTGCTTCTTCAAGATAATGAGTGGTAAGAAAAACCGTCATTCCGTATTCTTTTCGTAAATTACTTACGGTTTTCCATACTGAAAGTCTTGTTTGCGGGTCAAGTCCTGTAGTCGGTTCGTCAAGGAATAATATTTTAGGTGTATTAATCAATGCTCTTGCAATATCTGCTCTTCTGCGCTGACCGCCCGAAAGTTTACCGTACGGTCTGTTCATAAAATCGGTTGCACCCGATTTTTCGATAGCATCGGCAACTGCATTTTTCAAACTTTTACCTTTTAATCCGTAAAAACTGCCTCGTATTGAGAGGTTTTCTTTTACGGTAAGCAACGGGTCAAGCAAACTTTCCTGAAATACCGCACCGATTTCGGCTCTTATTTTTGAATCTTCTTTTCCGAGTATTCTTCCGCCGATTTCAACTCTGCCGCCGTCAGGCTTTAAAAAAGTATTCAATATACTTATGGTGGTTGACTTTCCCGCTCCGTTCGGTCCTAAAAATGCAAACAGACTGCCTTCTTCAACATAAAAACTAATATTGTCAACAGCCTTTAAATCGCCGTAAGTCTTTGTTAAATTTTCAATTACTATTGCTTTTTTCATTGCTGTTTCTCTCCTTTAATATTTTATTAATCGTATTTGAATCTGCTTTCATTCTCAACATATGAATTGTAAACACTATCAAAAATACCGCAATAATTACACCTGCCGCAATCAGCAAGTCTGACATTACAAAATCAAACCAACCGAATATTGCTCCGCCTACTACCATAACCACGGCAAAAACTTCTAAAATATCTATTATGCTTACAGTCAACAAACTAAGTTTGAGTTTAAAACCCTTTGACAATATCATGTCGGTCACAAACATTAATACAGAAATAACCAATGCGACAATAAAGCATTGAATCACGCTGTATGCATTAAAAACAAAACCGCTGCCTAAAAATACATTAAGCAAAGCAAGTATAAGTGTTTGCCAAGCAAATGAATTTACAAAAACAGAAAAAAACTGACTTAATTTATTCATTGTTCTATCCCCTTTACAGTCCGAATTTACTTTTAAAATCTTTTAAATAATGCCTGTTTACAATCTGAACTTCTCCGTTGTTCATATGTACTTCCATTTTTCCGTTAAGCAATGGCTTAACACTCGTAAGTTTGCTTATATTAAGAATACAATTTTTACTTATCCTTACAAAATCGGATTGCGGTAAAAGCTGTTCTGTCTGATAGAGTTTGTAATCGGTTTCATACACCTTATTTTGAGAATAAATAAATGTCTTTTCATCAACGCTTTCTATGTAATAAATCATTTCAGCAGATATAAGAAATGTTTTATCATCAATTCTGCCTGTCAGCTTTGCATTGTTATGTTCAAGCTCGTCAAGCAGTCTTTTTAAATTCTCGTCAACAGCCGCACATTTAACCGTAATCTCGGTTTCGGTAACCGTGCTGTCTTTAATTATCTTTATCTTCATATATTCCCTCTGTGAAGTTAAATTCATTTATTAAGTACATTTATAGAATAGCAGAAATTGTATTCAATTTAAAGTATTTTTAGGTAAAATGCAGAATACAAAGGTTAAGTTGCATAAAAAATACCGCCAACCTCTCGGTCAGCGGTAAAAATCAGTTCCAATAATCAAAAAACAGTACATTTTCGTATTTTGTTATGTAATTTTGCGTTGAATGCCAATTGTTCGGATAAGCGTTATAATACTCATCTGTACACATTACAAGTATACGGTGCTGAACAGCATTACCGCCATTGTCAAAAACATATGACACGGCATTTTTAGCGTTTGCGTTTACATTTTCTCTGTATCCGTCATACCCCATACCGCCGTTGGCAGATGATTTTCTTAAATCCATAGGATTTTTGCAATATCCGTAAACAAGAGCATCTCTTATACACTGTGCAATAAATACAGAACCTGCATAAGAAGTACCGAACTCACCCATTACAATTTTTTCTATGTAAGCCCTTTCTTTATCGGAAAGTTTATATGTTCTTCCCTTATAACTGCTGTCAATTTTATTTGACGGTAATTTAATTAAAAATGAATTAGCTGCACTTGCTCCGCTGCTTGTACCTCCGCTTGACGCATTCATAAGAATATTTTGCAAAGCGGTTACATCATTAATATCAATTTTGCCGTCACCGTTAATATCCGCACGCTTTTCATATGCATCGGTCCAATTACTTCTGTTCCCCGAAATTCTTAACTGCAAAGCGGTTACATCAGATACTGATACCTTTCCGTCGCCGTTCAAATCATAATTACTTTCTGCCGCAAAAGCGGTAACAGTAAGAAGGCTCATAAACAAAGTTACAGCAAGAACACAAGAAACAAATTTACTTATTTTTTTATTCATATTTTCTCCTTCACAATACCTTTTATTCTGTTATTTACTGATGTTTTTCAACATCACAACATTTTTATTATAACACATAAAAATACAAATTGCAAATTTATTGCTTCTGAAATGTATTTTTTCAAAAAAAGTGTTGACATTTGTAAATTACGGTGGTATAATAACACTCGTTGATTGAGAGGAAACAATCTCAATACAAAAACTTAATATTAGCGAGTGTGCTGGAATAGGCAGACAGGCACGTTTGAGGGGCGTGTGTTTCACGACGTACGGGTTCAAGTCCCGTCACTCGCACCATTAAAACAGATTAACTTTTTTGTTATTCTGTTTTTTTGTTTTACAAGCAAATTTATAACGGGACTTGAAGGCGACCGTTAAGAAAACAGTCCTGTGGACTGTTTTTAGGGAGAGCGTTGATGATATTTATAATTTTTGCAAGCCGCATCAAATGAGGCAGAAAGTTTACTTATTTTTTAACTAAGTCACTCGCACCATAAAAACAGATTAACTTTCTTATTAGTCTGTTTTTTTGTTTTACAAGCAAATTGATAACGGGACTTGAAGGCGACCGTTAAGGAAACAGTCCGGTGGACTGTTGTTAGGGAGAGCGTTGATGATATTTATAATTTTTGCAAGCCGCATCAAACAAGGCAGAAAGTTTACTTATTTTTTAACTAAGTCACTCGCACCATAAAAAACTGATTAACTTTCTTGTTAGTCTGTTTTTGTTTTACAAGTATGGTAATTTTTAGACTTATTTTTAGACTTATTATTACTAAATCTTTTCTGTAATAAAGGAGAATAATATGGGACTGTTTGATAAATTTAAAAAGAAAAATAACGAAGAATACATTGATGATGTAACCTTTATCAGAGATATAAAGCATATTCAATCAGGGCCTTGGCATCAATATGATGTGCTTTTGGCAGCGCAGGGCTATGGATGGGATTATATGATTAGCTCAGCTGATTATATGGCAGCCGCTGACTTGGAAAATATATCACAAGTAACGAGCGGTTTTATTGACTCAGAAGATACCGATATTACAGAATTATACAAAAAGAGCAACTGCAAATGCAGTGAAACAGAAGAATTAAAAAACGAAGCGGCAAGTCTTTCTGTTGCCGGAATAAGCAAAACTTTAAAAGCACCAATGAAAATAGTATGGTTTAATCAAACACAGGTTTTACGATTCTTTACAATAGTTGATGATGAAACACTTATTAAGAAATACATTGAAACTGTTATTCGTCGTACTTTTGGAACAAACGATGCTATGAAATTGGCAAAACCTATTTTGAAACAGTAAATTTTATTATTTAGCATAATGCATTAGAAAAACATTTATAAAAGTTTGATCAACCTTTTCAAAGGTTGTGAGTGTGGGCAAAGCCCACAAATACTTTTTGCTACCGCAATTTAATACACTAAACCATAATAGGGCTGACGCTTTGTCTGCCCTATTATTTTTGTAAAACCGCTAAACAGCACAACAGCCGGTGCAAAACGCATCGGCTGTTGTGTATGGAGAGATTAGAATGAATTATTTATATATAAACAGCAGCATTACCATCCAAACATCTGTGACCAAATAGAGTCGTCACCGCTTGAATTTTCGCTGTCTGATGTCGGAGTAGTGCTCTTTTGTGAGCCGTTAGTGATTTGAGAATTGCTTACCGCAGGTATATATTCTTCAAGTACAAATGAAATTGTCTTACTTGTTCCTCTGCGGCTTACAGTAAATGTAACTGTATCGCCTACTTCTGCTTTTTCAAGTGCGGTTGTAATATCTTCCGATGTTGAAACATCTGTATCGTTTACCTTTGTTACAAGGTCACCTCTTGTAACTCCTGCTTTTTCGGCATTTGAACCGGAATCAACAGAAAGAACATAGCAACCTGTCTGATTTACACCGTAATAGAAAGCTGTTTCGTCAGAAGTAATATCTGTAAAGTCAATACCAAGATCAACCTTACCTGTTACATAACCGTATTCTTTAAGGTCACTTAAAATATCAAGTACATTGTTAATCGGAATAGCAAAAGCAATACCCTCAACTTCGGTTGCACTCTGCTTTGCGTTTACGATACCGACAAGTTCACCGTTTGCATTAAAAAGTCCGCCGCCGGAATTACCCGGGTTTACCTGTGCATTTGTCTGCAAAAGTGTCATTTGTGTATCTTCAATAGTAACCTTTCTTGCAAGTGCACTGATGATACCGTCTGTGACTGTACCGCCAAGTTCACCGAGTGGGTTGCCGATAGCAACTACATAGTCACCTACCGCAAGACTGTTGCTGTCACCGAAAGTTGCAGGCGAAAGTCCTGTTGCACTAACCTTTAACAAAGCAATATCATTATCTGAATCACTGCCTATGATTGTTGCATCGTACTCTGTGCCATCTCTAAGTCTTACCTTAACAGAATTTGCTCCGTTAATTACATGGTTATTTGTAAGAATATAACCGTCTTGAGAAATAATAACGCCTGAACCTGCACCCTGCTGAACATACTGTTGAGCAAATGAACCCGTTACAACGCTTTCTGTTGAAATTTCAACAACACTGTCGGCTGTCTTTTTAACAATTTCAGAGGTTGAATTTGCCTTAGATGTACTTGAAGCAGTTGTGGTTGTGCCGCTGTTGCTTGTTTTGGTAATATTTAAACTGCCGCTTGTACTGGTATTTACCTTATTTGCAAAATAACCGCCGCCAAAGCCAAGTCCGCAAGAGAACACCATTGTAACTGCAAGTGCTATTGCAATACCGCCTCTTGATATTGGTTTTCTCTGTTTTTTAGGCTTTTTAGCCTTAGGCGGTTTTGCGTTTGCCGAATGATTGGGAGCAGTACCGTACGGTTGAGAATTATATACATTCTGTGACTGTTGGTTCTGTGCAGTGTAACCGTTTGATTGGTAATTATCATAAGCGTTTGTATTTGGATTTTGATAATTATTGCTGTATCCCGAACTTGTATTCTGTGAAGAATATTGAGTAGGCTCGTTATATCTGTTAGGATTATGCGAAGCGTCTTTATTATTGCCGTTTACATATGAATAATGGTATTCTGTGCTGTCTGACTTGTTGTCGCTTTTATCGGAATTCCATTCATATGAAGCCTCTGCATTCTTCTGCGGAATGTCTGTGTTGCTTTCAGGTGTATTTTCAGCATTACCTGAATAAATATCATTGAATTCATTTGGATTTTTATTATCAAGCATTTTTTAGTCCTCCTTAAATGCTGTGTCTTTCGTATCTCTTACGATGTATATATAATAATTTTGCCAAGTGAAAACTATATGAACTCGTTTTGAAATAAATATGAAATAAATTGAAATAACAATGAAACCAAATTCACATTCTATTCTTAAAAATGCCGAACAGTCTTAGTCTGACCGTTCGGCATTGGTTTTTCTATATGCTGATATATGTATAGAAAGTATTATTATACTAAGCCTTATTTTCGCTGTTTTCGTCAACAGGCTTTTCAACATACTCGGCTATACGCTTTCTGACGGTAACTCCGTCATATTTCTTTTTAAAGGAAACTTTACCCGTAAACTTTCTTCCGCACTTTTTACACAAAAAGGGAGCAACAAAACTTTTGTTTTTTACTTTCCAATTTGCCTGTCTTGCAGCCTGCCTTCCGCAAGCATCGCAATTAAAGCGCATACTGCGTTTATCAATCTCCGGATTATTAATATCTGTAATAAAATGATTTTTATACAGCAGTCTGTCATAAAATTCGTGAGCCGTTGCATCTTTGATAAAATCGTCTATCGGATAATCCTCGACAAAATGTTTCATACACTTTAATGTAAGCTCTGCGTCGGCATATGCACGGTGCTGTTCTTCAACATCAAAGTTAATTGCGAGCATATCTGCGCATACGGATAATCCGAGTTGAGAAGATTTATCATTTACGGAAAGACATTTTTCACAATAATCCTGCACATTGCAATAGCTTGTGAGAAAAGGCAGCTCGGGCCTGTGAGCATAGTACATATAATTTTCAATCAATGCAAGAATGTCGCTTGTACCCCATGTCACCAAAACGCAATCGCCGCAGAATTTTTTAAATTCAGAAACAGCGTGCATAAATGTACAGCCGTTTTCTCTTAATTCTTCGTTGGTGATTTTGGTTAGCTTTTTAACCTTTGAACAAAGTTTTTTGCCTATCTGCGGAGAAATAAGCATTTCAAATCTGTCAATAATATTCAGATTTTCGTCAGTTTTAACTGCCCCGAACTCAATTATCTCATTTACAAATCTGTGTTCTTTACTGCTGTATGAGCCGTTCCATTCAAGGTCTAATACTACAAAACTCATTATTTTTTATGGAATGCCTGTTTCATTCTCTGTTCCTTAGAAAGAATACGCTTACGCATACGGATATTTTCGGGAGTAACCTCTACAAGCTCATCATCTGCAATAAACTCAAGACACTGCTCAAGCGAAAGAATTGACGGCGGTGTAAGTTTAAGTGCATCATCAGAACCTGAAGCACGGGTATTTGTGATATGCTTTTTCTTACATACATTAACCGTAATATCTTCTGACTTAGGGCTTGCGCCTACAATCATACCCTCATATACAGGAACACCAGGGCCGACAAAGAGTCTGCCTCTCTCCTGTGCCGCATACAAACCGTAAGTTACTGTTTCGCCTGTTTCAAAAGCGATAAGCGAACCCTGATGACGGGTTACGATTTCACCCTTGTACGGCTCATATCCGTCAAACACATGGTTCATAATACCATTACCGTTTGTATCTGTAAGGAATTCGGGACGGTAACCCATAAGACCTCTTGACGGAATACGGAACTCAATGTGAGTAGAACCGCCCTCACGGGTGCCCATATTAATAAGTTCAGCTTTTCTTGAACCGAGTTTTTCCATAACTGCACCTACATAAGCGTCAGGTACTTCAATAATGAGCATTTCCATAGGCTCGTTCAACTTACCGTCAATCATCTTTGTAATAACCTGTGGACGAGATACCTGGAACTCATAATTCTGGCGGCGCATTGTTTCAATAAGAATTGAAAGGTGAAGCTCGCCTCTGCCCGATACTTTAAATGTATCCGCACTGTCTGTTTCTTCTACTCTTAACGCAACATTGGTTTCAATTTCCTTGAAAAGTCTGTCACGAAGATTTCTTGATGTAACATACTTACCCTCTCTGCCGGCAAACGGAGAGTTATTTACAATAAAGTTCATTGATACGGTCGGTTCGTCAATCTTAACAAACGGGAGCTGTTCAATATTTTCAGGGTCACAAATTGTTTCACCAATATTAATATCCTGAATACCGCTTACGCAGATAAGATCACCCATTTCAGCAGTTTCGCTCTCAACTCTCTTAAGTCCCTCATACTGATAAATCTTACCGATTCTTGCGTTCTTTGTTACATTGCCGTCTGTATGACAGATTGCAACGCTCTGACCTGTTTTTACAGTGCCTCTCTCAACTCTTCCTACTCCTATTCTGCCCACAAACGGATCTGAATCTATATTTGAAATAAGAATCTGAAGTCCGCCCTCTGCATCTCCCTGCGGAGCAGGAATTTCATTTATAATAGCCTCAAAAAGAGGTTTCATATCTGTACCGGGCTGATGCGGATCAAGGCTTGCATAGCCGTCACGGCCCGATGCATATACTACAGGGAATTCAAGCTGATCCTCGTCAGCGCCAAGCTCGATAAATAGGTCGAGAACTTCGTCAACAACTTCTTCGGGTCTTGCACCCGGACGGTCAATTTTATTGACTACAACCAAAGGCTTTTTGCCAAGGCCCAAAGCCTTTTTAAGAACGAATCTTGTCTGCGGCATACAACCCTCGAAAGCGTCTACAAGAAGTACAACGCCGTCTACCATCATAAGTATACGCTCAACCTCACCGCCAAAGTCGGCATGACCGGGGGTGTCAACAATATTAATCTTAATGCCGTTGTACATTACAGCGGTGTTTTTAGAAAGGATTGTAATGCCTCTCTCTCTTTCAAGGTCGTTAGAATCCATTACTCTTTCAGCCACAGTCTCATTTGCTCTGAAAATACCGCTCTGTTTTAAGAGCTGGTCAACGAGAGTTGTTTTACCGTGGTCAACATGAGCGATAATAGCTATATTTCTCAAATTTTCTCTTGTTTCCATAAAATTATCCCCCTATAAAAATCTAAGTTCAAATATCCTACACATACTTTTTTATTATATCACCTAAATGTTGAAAATTCAATTTATTTTTAAAAATAAACAACAGATAGTGCCAAAATCGCAAATTTTCGTATTTACATCCATTTTTACTTTACATAAGAAGAAAAATGTTATATAATAGGTACTAATAATTGCCTTATAATGGGCAATTAATGTACACGGGTTATTGCTTTTAATAATGCAAATACCACAAAATACTTTTTGCGGAGGTAATCAAATGGGCTACACAATTGCACAGAAAATTATTAAAGAGCATTTGGTATGCGGCGAAATGGTTGTCGGCAACGACATCGGCTTACGCATTGACCAGACTCTTACACAGGACGCAACAGGCACAATGGCTTACATAGAATACGAGGCTATGGGTATTCCGAGAGTCAAAACCGAAAAGAGCGTTGCATATATAGACCACAACACATTGCAGACAGGTTTTGAAAATGCCGATGACCACAGATTTATTCAGTCGGTATGCAAAAAACACGGCATTTATTTTTCAAGGCCGGGCAACGGTATTTGCCACCAGGTACACCTTGAAAGATTCGGTAAGCCTGGCAAAACATTAATCGGTTCCGACAGCCACACACCTACAGGAGGCGGTATCGGAATGCTTGCTATCGGTGCAGGCGGTCTAGATGTTGCTGTTGCTATGGGCGGCGGTGCATATTACATCACAATGCCTAAGATGGTAAGAGTTAATCTTACGGGTAAACTCAGCCCATGGGTTTCTGCAAAGGATATTATTCTTGCAGTATTAAGAGTTATGAGCGTTAAGGGCGGCGTCGGCAAAATTGTTGAGTACGGCGGCGAAGGTGTCAAAACACTTACAGTTCCGGAGCGTGCTACAATTACAAATATGGGTGCAGAGCTCGGCGCTACAACATCCGTATTCCCTTCTGACGAAATCACAAGAGAATTCCTTAAAGCTCAAGGCAGAGAAGAAGATTACACAGAGTTAAGCGCAGACGCAGACGCAGTTTACGATGAGGTTATTGAAATTAACCTTTCGGAGCTTGAACCGCTCGCCGCTTGCCCACATTCACCTGATAATGTTAAACCGATCAGCGAGCTTGAGGGCAAGAAGATTGACCAGGTATGTATCGGTTCTTGCACAAACTCAAGTTATCTTGACCTTATGAGAGTTGCCCATATCTTAAAGGGCAAAACAGTTGCAGACGGCGTTTCACTTGCTATTGCTCCGGGCAGTAAGCAGGTATTCAATATGCTTGCTATGAACGGCGCACTTGCCGATATGATTGCTGCCGGCGCAAGAATCCTTGAAAGTGCCTGCGGTCCATGTATCGGTATGGGACAGTCACCTAACAGCAAGGGTATTTCACTCCGTACTTTCAACCGTAACTTTGAGGGCAGAAGCGGTACAGCTGACGGTCAGATTTACCTCGTATCTCCTGAAACAGCTGCTGTTTCGGCACTTGCAGGTGTATTTACAGACCCAAGAAAACTTGGCCCTGCCGCAGAAATTGAACTTCCCGAGAAGTTCCTCATTAATGATAATATGGTTATTGCTCCTGCTCCTGTTGAGGAAATGGACAATGTTGAAATCTTAAGAGGACCAAACATTAAGGAATATCCTAAGACAAGCCCTCTTACAGATTCTATAGAGGCATCTTGCTCACTTAAGGTTGGCGACAACATTACAACCGACCACATTATGCCTGCCGGTGCAAAGATTCTTCCGCTCCGTTCAAATATTCCTGCTATTTCACAGCACTGCTTTACAGTATGCGATAAGGAATTTCCTGAAAGAGCAAAAACTCTCGGCAAGAGCATTATCGTAGGCGGCGAAAACTACGGTCAGGGTTCATCAAGAGAGCACGCAGCACTTGCTCCGCTCTTCCTCGGCGTTAAGGCAGTTCTTGTAAAGAGTTTTGCAAGAATTCACAAGAGCAACCTTATCAACGCAGGTATTCTTCCCCTTACATTCCAAAGCACTGCCGATTACGATAAGATCAAGCTCGGCGATATGCTTGAGCTTCCGAATGTTAAGAAAGAAATTGCAGACGGCTCTGCCATAACGGTTGTAAACAAAACAACAGGCGAAACCATTATTGCCGACTGTGAGCTTTCAGACAGAACAAGAGCAATCATTCTTGCAGGCGGTTTGCTTGACTATACAAAGGAGAACAGCTAATGGATAAAATTAAAATGACCACCCCCATCGTTGAGATGGACGGCGACGAAATGACAAGAGTTCTTTGGCAGAAAATCAAAGACATTCTTATTTACCCATACATTGATTTAAAGAGCGAGTATTATGACCTCGGTCTTGAAAACAGAAACAAAACAGATGACCAGGTTACTGTTGACAGTGCAGAGGCTACAAAGAAATACGGCGTTGCCGTAAAGTGCGCTACAATCACACCAAACGCTGCAAGAATGGACGAGTACAACCTCAAGCAGATGTGGAAATCACCAAATGGCACAATCCGTGCTATCCTTGACGGTACAGTATTCAGAAGTCCTATCCTTGTAAAGGGTATCACTCCATACATTCCTACATGGAAAAAGCCAATCTGTATTGCCCGTCACGCTTACGGTGATGTTTACAAGAATACAGAAATGGTTGTTAAGGCAGGCAGCAAGGCTGAGCTTTGCGTAACAAAGCCTGACGGTACAGAGGAAAGAAGCACAATCTTTGACTTTAAGACAGACGGTATCATTCAGGGTATGCACAACCTCGACAAGAGCATTTCATCATTTGCCCGTTCTTGCTTTAACTATGCGCTCGACCAGAAGCTCGATGTATGGTTTGCCACAAAGGATACAATCAGCAAGAAGTATGACCATAGATTCAAAGATATTTTTGCCGAAATTTTTGAAAACGAGTACAAAGAGAAATTTGAGCAGGCAGGCATTACATATTTCTACACACTTATTGATGACGCTGTAGCAAGAGTTATCAGAAGTGAGGGCGGCTATATGTGGGCTTGCAAAAACTATGACGGCGATGTAATGAGCGATATGATTGCTACTGCTTTCGGCTCACTTGCTATGATGACTAGCGTACTTGTTTCACCTGACGGTGTTTATGAGTATGAAGCTGCACACGGTACAGTTCAGCGCCACTACTACAAGTATCTTAAGGGCGAGGAAACCTCCACAAACTCTGTTGCAACTCTCTTTGCTTGGACAGGCGCTCTCAGAAAGCGCGGCGAGCTTGATAATCTTCCTGAACTTATGAACTTTGCGGACAAGCTTGAGAAAGCTACTATCGACACTATTGAAGACGGCATTATGACAGGCGACCTTTATGCTATTTCAACTCTTGAAAACAAGAAAAAGGTTAATTCAGAAGATTTCTTGCTTGCAATAAACGAGCATCTTGCCGCTTCACTTGCATAAGCAAACACAATTCGGTTAAAGGAGTAAGGTTAAAGTACAATGTCCAGAAATGACAACATTTCAATGTCTGTAATCAGAAGACTGCCCAGATATTATCGTTTCTTGTCTGAGCTTAACGAACAAAACATTGATAAAATTTCATCTACAAAACTGGCTGAAATTATGAATGTAACCGCTTCTCAGGTAAGACAGGATCTTAACTGCTTTGGTGGATTCGGTCAGCAGGGCTACGGTTACAGTGTTTCTCAGCTTAAGGAAGAAATACAAAATATTCTTGGCCTTAACAATAATTATAAAGCTATACTTATCGGTGCGGGCAACCTCGGTAAAGCGGTTGCCAAGCATATGAACTTTGAAAAGCTCGGCTTTGAACTCATCGCCTGTTTTGACTGTAACGAAGAAAAAGTTGGCAAAAAGCTGAATAATCTTACAATAATGCACGACAGTCTGCTTGACGAGTTCTGTCAGAACAACAAAATTAATACAGCGTTTTTGTGCATTCCGAGAGTATGTGTAGAAAATGTACTTGACAAACTTTATGGCTACGGCATAAAGAACTATTGGAATTTCAGTCACTATGACATTGCAAGAAAGTACAGCGACACCCTTGTTGAAAATGTACACCTAAGTGACAGTCTTATGACCTTATGTTACAAAATGAATAACCGAGATAAAATCTTATAATTAAATAAAGGCTGTTCCCTATCTTGCGGAACAGCCTTTTAATTATGCTTAACTTAGTTTATCACAAAGTTAAAAGGTTCAATGTTAATTTATGGTTTAGTGCACGAGTTAAGCAAAATAATAATTCACTCCAATTAATTTAATAAAAAAACAACAATTAACTACCGCACTCCAATCGGAATGCGGTAGTTTTTATGATAGGAAATCTATCTATTTATAAATTACTTTTTATCAACTGTATGAAGAAGTCTTGCAGCATAAAGTACGCAAAGTACGCTTACGCCTGTATCTGCTATTACAGACAACCACATCGGAGCGATACCGAGTATTGCAAAAATAATTACAATTGTCTTTACACCAAGTGCAAATGTAATGTTTGTCTTTACAGTAGCAACAACTTTCTTTGCTATTCTGACAGACAACGGTAACTGTTTTAAATTACCTGCCGCAAGCACAGCATCTGCCGCCTCAATAGCAGCCTCACTGCCGAATCCCATTGCAAAACCGCAATCGCTTGCAGTAAGAACAGGGGCATCATTGATACCGTCACCGATAAAGCATACAGACTTATGAGTTTTCTTTATATCTATAAGTTTTTCAAGTTTATCTGACGGCATAAGCTCTGCCGAATAAGAATCAAGTTTAAGTTCATTTGCAATATCCATTGCATTTTCTTTTTTATCACCCGTAAGCATTACACTGTCTTTAACACCGAGTTTTCTTAACTCTGCAATTACACTCTTTGCCTCCGGTCTTAATGTATCGCTAACAGAGATTGCACCGATTAATTCACCGTCGTAGATTACATATACAGATGCGGTTTTTTCTGCATTTACCTTTTGTTTATCGCTTAAAGCCTTTGTGCCGCCGCATACAAGAGCTTTGCCGTTATATACAGCTGTAACTCCCTGTCCCGCCTTTTCGCTGTAATCTGAAAGTTCAGGTAAGTTTTCCTTTTCTGCCTTATTTTTTATTGCCATAGCAATCGGATGTGAAGAATATCTTTCACAAGCGGCTGCAAGTGCAATAATTTCAGATGAAGTATGATTGCCGTAAGCAAAAACTTTGTTTACAGAAAGCTCGCCTGTTGTAAGTGTACCTGTCTTGTCAAATACAAAAGCGTCAGCCTTTGCAAGAGCTTCGATATACTTGCCGCCCTTAATAAGAACGCTGATTTTTGATGATGCGCCAAGACCCGAATAATAAGAAAGCGGAACCGAAATTACGATTGCGCAAGGACAAGATGCAACAAGACAAACCAAAGCACGATAAATCCATGTGCTGAAACTGCCAAGCCCCACAAGCGGAGGAACAATAGCAACTACAATAGAAATAAGTATAATAATCGGTGTGTAAACAGCTGCAAAACGGCTGATAAGCTTTTCACTCTGTCCCTTTGTAGCGGCTGCATCTTCAACAAGTTTAATAATTCTTGCCGCTGTACTGTCGCCAAATTCCTTAGTAGTTTTTATTTCTATAAGAGAATTGCCGTTAATCATACCGCTCATAACTTCACTGCCTGCCTCTGCATCGACAGGAACACTCTCACCTGTAAGCGCCGAAGTATCAAGAGTAGTATTTCCTTTAGTAATAACACCGTCAAGCGGTACTCTTTCGTGTGGTTTAACTACAATTGTACTGCCTATTTTAACATCCTCGGCGGCTTTTACAACCTCCTTGCCGTTTATAAGTACGGTTGCATTATCGGGACGAATCTGCGCAAGTTTTGCAATATCACTTCTCGATGCAGATACTGCTTTCTCTTCTACAATTTCGCCGACTGCAAAGAGAATAGTAACCATAGCCGCCTCTACAAACTCGCCTAACGCAAATGCCGCAATAACAGCAATTGTAAGCAATGTAGTTTCATCTATCTGTAATTTAAACACCGATTTTACGCCTTTAATAAATGTTCTCCAACCTGACAAAACAGTGGCAACAAGGCTTAGTCCGAGTAGAACAAACCAACCTACAGTACCGAATTCAGCATCAGGAAATACAGTAAGTTCAAGACCAAAAGCCGCTACACCAAGCACAGCCGCTGTAATAATAGAAATAAGTTCATTCTTTATTTCAACCTTTTTATCTTTCTTGGCTGAATTTACCTTTTCGTCAGTTACGGTGTTTTCTTTTACATTGTTATCAATAACTTCTACACCGTCTTCAATGCTGTCACAAACTGCCTGTATGTCCTGTGCCGTTACATCCTCTGCCGACTCAAACACAAGTTTTTTATTTGCAAAATTGAAATTAACATTCTCATAGCCATCTGTTTCGGCTAATTTCTTCTCTATCTTTCCTGCACAGTGCGCACAGTTGAGATTTTCAAGTGTGAAAGTATACTGCTTTAAATTCTTTCTCTTAGTATTATCAATAACTTCTACACCGTCTTCGATGCTGTCACAAACCGCCTGTATATCCTGTGCCGTTACATCATCTGAACACTCAAGTACGAGTTTTTTATTTGCAAAGTTGAAATTTACATTCTCATAACCGTCTGTTTCGGCTAATTTATTCTCTATCTTTCCCGCACAATGCGCACAGTTAAGATTTTCAAGTGTAAAATTATATTTCATAAAAAACACCCTCCTTACTCGAGAACGTGATCAAGTCCCATTTCAATAATTTTTTTAACATGGTCGTCATCAAGAGTATAATAAATTTGCTTCCCCTCTCTTCTGACCCTAACAAGTTTGTTTTGTCTTAATACTCTCAACTGATGAGAAATAGTGCTTTGCTCCATATTTAAAGCCTCTGCAATACTAAGCACCGACATCTCATTATCGGAAATTGCAAACATTATTCTGATTCTTGTCGAATCGCCGAATACTTTAAAAAGATCCGCTAAATCAAACAGCACTTCCAAATCAGGAATTTCTTTTTCTTTCTTTTCATTTAGTTCTGCCATATTCCTATCTCCGTTTATTAATTTGTTCATATGTTTATATGTTCATATGTTAACTTGAGTATAGCACATAAAAAAGTAATTGTCAATATAATTAAAAAAATTATTTGGTAAATATTTAAATATTTTTCAGAATTTCCTACATTATATATGCAATTATATCCTGAAAAATATTGCAAGATTTTAATTCTGTATTGCAATTATGACAGCAGTATTATTTTTTATAAGAATAATTACAAGTATGTAATCTTGCTTAGTCATAATAAGAATAAACTTGATTTCATTTATTTAATTTGAGTACATTTTAGATAAAAATATGTTACAATTCCAAATATGCGTTGACTTTACTACAATTTTGTAGTATCATTTTCTGTATAGGAATGTTAGTGTTACCTTGTTGTAATGCTGCAAAATGTGTGTTTTAAGAAAATGTAATATATTTGTGGATATACTATTATCAGTTGAGTAATCTGGCAGATACTCATCTTTACAGCAATCAATGTTGCTGTTTTTTGGCACGCACTTTTATTTAGATTTAGATTATGTAAACTCACATATTCGTTATTGTGAATGTACAGTATATGGAATTGGAGTGTAACGGTTTGGAAAAGTTTGTAGTAAACGGCGGTAAGCCGCTTTTTGGTGAAGTAAATATCAGCGGTGCAAAAAACGCCGCAGTAGCAATTATCCCGGCAGTAATCCTTTGTGACGAGCCTTGTCAGATTGAAAATATACCTAACATCAGCGATGTTTCACTTATCAGCAGAATTCTTCAGCAGATGGGTGCACAGGTAAGAAGAATTAATAAATCATCACTTTATATAGATCCGACACATATTTCAACTCACTCTGCAACAACAGAACTTGTAAGAGGTATGAGAGCATCTTATTACCTTCTCGGTGCTCTTCTGGGCAGATGCGGTAAAGCTCAGGTTGCTTTACCGGGTGGTTGTAACTTCGGTGTTCGTCCGATTGATCAGCATTTAAAAGGCTTTGAAGCTATGGGCGCAGTAACACAGCTTGTTGACGGCGCAATTATTGAGGCAGATGCTGATAATCTTCACGGTGAGCATATTTACCTAGATGTAGTATCTGTAGGCGCTACAATGAATATTATGCTTGCGGCATCTAAAGCCGAGGGTATGACTATCATTGAAAATGCCGCAAGAGAACCGCATATTGTTGACCTCGCTAACTTTCTTAATTCAATGGGCGCAGATGTAAGAGGCGCAGGTACAGATGTTATTAAAATCCGTGGCGTAAAATATCTCCACGGCATAACATATTCGATTATTCCGGATCAGATTGAGGCAGGCACATATATGTGTGCAGCAGCTGCTACAAGAGGTTGCATTACAGTAAATAACATTACTCCAAAGCACCTTGAATCAATTACAGCTAAACTCCGTGAAATGGGTGTTGTAATTACCGAATACGATGAAGCTATCAAAATTGACGCTACAAAGAATCCTTTAAAGCGTTGTAATATTAAGACTATGCCGCATCCCGGTTTCCCTACTGACTGTCAGCCGCAATTTGCCGCACTTCTTGTAAGTGTACCGGGTACAAGCATTATAAATGAAAATGTATGGGATAACCGTTATCAGTATGTAAGTGAGCTTGTTAGAATGGGCGCACACATTTCTGTTGAGGGCAGACTTGCAATTATTGAGGGCGGATCTCCGCTTACAGCAGCTCCTGTAAAAGCCACCGATCTAAGAGCCGGTGCAGCAATGATTATTGCGGCACTTGAAATTAACGGTGTTACTGAAATTTCAAGTATCCAGTACATTGAGCGTGGCTATGAAGATGTAATTGAAAAATTCAGAGCATTGGGTGCTGACATCAAAAAAGTTTATTATGCAGGCGATAACGAAGACGAACTTCGTGCTTAATAATTAAATATAAAGATTTAACCGCTTGAGTTTTATAGCTCAAGCGGTTTTTTCCATAATAAATTAGATTATTTATCAAAATTCAATACTAATCGTATGTGTAAATTATGGTTTAGCGGAGTGTCGGTTGGGGATTGAAATTTAGCTAACGCTAAATTATCCTCCCAAAAACAAAAAAGTTTACTCAA
>ENA-ORRA01000218-ORRA01000218.1-human-gut-metagenome-genome-assembly--contig:-NODE-218-length-61237-cov-9.570887_pt1 | contig 61237 bp, 69 predicted proteins | sample MGYA00242169_ERZ509122 | MGnify/ENA primary metagenome ERZ509122 (study PRJEB26280, sample SAMEA2338650) | human gut metagenome | biome: human gut; feature: human-associated habitat; material: faeces...
GCCCGCCGCAGCACTGACCATAGGCGCCGCCATGGAGGTTCCTGTCATGTAACTGTATGAATTCCCGGGGGTGGTGCTTAAAATATGGGTGCCGGGGGCGGCCAGGTCCACAGAGGAGGCACCGTAGCTGGAGGTAGGATCCAGGTTACCGTCGTATCGGAGGTTCGCCACGGTAATGAGGTTATCCAAGTGGTAGCTGGCCGGGTAGCTGGGGGCAAGCTCCAGGTCGGCGCCGTCGTTGCCGGCTGCAACTACGAACAGCATATCCGACGCCGCGATGGTGCGGTACAGCGCGGGGGCGTTTCTGGAAGAGCCCAGGCTCAGGTTGCAGATCCGGGCTCCGTTGGCCTCCGCGTACTGAATGGCCCGGATGATGGACGCCGTGGAGCCGCTGCCGTCCCACCCGCCCAGAGCCTTGACTGCCATGACTTTGACGTGGTCGCTCCGGACGATGCCGGCGATCCCGATGCCGTTGTCCGCATGGGCGGCGATGGTGCCCGCGCCGTGGGTGCCGTGGCTGTCCTCACTGCCCGTATAGACCTGATTGCTGCCGGAATAGAAATTCCAGCCGTAGACATCGTCGATATAGCCGTTTCCGTCGTCGTCTACCCCGTTGCCGGGGATCTCGTCTTCGTTCACCCAGATGCGGCCCTCCAGATCAGCGTGGGTGTAGTCGATGCCGGTGTCCACCAGGGCCACCACCACATCCCGGCTTCCGCCGTCGTACAGGGCCCAGGCATCCTCCGCGCCGATGTCCACGCCGGCCGCGGCCTGCACGGTTCCGGTGCTCCCGGCGGATGCATCGGACTGCATCCACCAGGGGGCAATCCACTGCCACGGGGCGGAGGGGAGTGCAAAGGGATCATTGAAGACCGGATAGGGGTTCTCCTGCTCCTCCAGTTGGAAGCTGCCGTCGTTATACAGGGCCCACTGCTCCGCCAGCAGCGGGTCTGTGGTGGAGAGAGCGGTGCTTGTGTATGTGTAGTTGGGCTGGACCAGCGCCACACCCTCCTGCCGGGCCAGCTGCGGCAGCCCCTCCTCCAGGGAGGCGGCGTCCTCGTAGACGACCACCTCGGTCCTGCCGTCCTCATACAGGACCAGAACCTCACTGTCGGGGTATGCGGCGGGCTCCAGAACGGATGTCCCCGCCGGGACGGAATCGGTGCCCACAGCGGCTGCGCCCAGGGTCATGCCCTGCGCCAGCAGAAGCAGGGAGTGCAGCAGGCACACCGACCGTTTTACATGGTGAGAGACCCTCATGGCGTTCCTCCTATTCCGGGATGGTTCTCTGATGATGGGACCATGGTACACCCACAAGCTAAAATGAGCCTGAAATGAGGGGAAACGGAACCATCCGGCAGCCTGTCCCCTGTGTCAAGCATAGCAGACTTGCTCCCTGCTGTCCAGAGCGGCAGCGATTTTCCGGATTTGTGAAAGGCCATCCGGTGGGAAAATGAATTTGACACCGGTGCGGGAATCCGGTATTCTGAACGCATGGATACTGATTCCGGACACAAGATGAGAAAGGATGGATTATGGAAGCATTATACGGACTCCTGCTCCCGTTCCTGGGCACCTCCCTGGGCGCGGCGAGCGTGTTCTTTATGAAAAAGGCGATGTCGGACGGCCTGCAGAAGGGGCTGACGGGCTTCGCGGCAGGGGTGATGACGGCGGCGTCGGTTTGGAGCCTGCTGATCCCGGCTATTGAGCGGTCGGAGGAGCTGGGAAAGTGGTCCTTTGCACCGGCCGCCGCCAAGGCATTAAAGCGCATTGAGGATATGGGCTTTGGAGACTGGTGCTGTCGCGCGCGCCCGCTGCAGGCCTCTGGCTCGGCTTTCTGTTCCTGCTGGCGCTGGACCATATCATTCCCCATCTGCATTGGGGCAGCGCGCAGCCGGAGGGCCCCTCCAGCCGGCTGCGCCGGACCACCATGATGGTGCTGGCGGTAACGCTCCACAACATTCCGGAGGGGATGGCGGTGGGCGTGGTCTGCGCCGGATATCTGGCAGGGGACACGGAGATCACTGCTATGGGCGTGCTGGCGCTTTCCCTGGGCATCGCTGTCCAGAATTTCCCGGAGGGAGCCATCGTCTCCATGCCCCTGCGGGCGGAGGGCGAGGGGAAGCTCCGGGCCTTCGCCGGAGGCGTGCTATCCGGCGTTGTGGAGCCCATCGGCGCCCTGGTGACGATCCTGGCGGCGGAGCTGCTGGTGCCCGCCCTGCGGGAGATGGGCTGCGACGTGGTGCTGCTCACCGGCGACAACCAGCGCACGGCGGACGCCATTGCCCGGCAGGTGGGCGTCAGCCGGGTCATCGCCCAGGTGCTGCCACAGGATAAGGCCCGGGTGGTGCAGGAATTGCAGGCCGAGGGCAAGAAGGTAGCCATGGTGGGCGACGGCATCAACGATGCCCCGGCGCTGGTGACGGCTGATGTGGGCCTGGCCATCGGCGCGGGCACAGATGTGGCCATCGAGTCGGCGGACATCGTGCTGATGAAGAGCAGCCTTATGGATATCGCCGACGCGGCGGCCCTGTCCCGGGCTACCCTGCGGAACATCCGTCAGAACCTGTTTTGGGCGTTCTTCTATAATTCTGTGGGCATCCCGGTGGCGGCGGGTGTGCTGTACCCGGCCTTTGGGATCACCCTGAACCCCATGATCGCCGCCGCGGCCATGAGCCTGAGCAGCGTGTGCGTGATCAGCAACGCCCTGCGTCTGCGGGGCTGGAGGGGCCGCAGACGGGAGGGAACGCCGACTGCAAAAGAGCCACAGCTGGTGCAAAATATAAATAATAACGAAAGCAGTAAGGAGGATACCGCTATGAAAAAGACCATTACCATCAAGGGCATGATGTGTGCCCACTGCGTCTCCCACGTGGAGAAGGCGCTGACCGCCCTGGGCGTACAGGCGGACGTGGATCTGGCATCCGGGACCGCCGTCGTCACCGGCGACGCCAGTGACGAGGCGCTGAAGAAGGCTGTCACCGACGCCGGTTACGAGGTCGTGGAGATCAAGTGATGCGAAAAAGAGCACCCCCGCAAGGGGGTGCTCTTTTTTATGCGCTTTTACGCGGCACCGTCAGTCTCGGTTTCCTCGACAACGGGAGCGGTCTGCGCGGCGGTGCGGGTGACGCTGTCGGCGGTGAGGATGGTGCCCTCGCCGTCGGCGAAGCGGATGGTGACACGGTCGCCGGTGTTGTAGATGACCGCCTCCGGCTGCTGCGCGGCGGAGATGACGTAGTAGTGCTCGTCACCGGTCAGGTGCAGGTAGTAGAGGGTATTGCCGTCCACCACGGCGGAGCGGATATCCTCCAGCACACCGATGACTTCGTTCTGACCCGTCAGGGGCAGATCGGCGTCATCGGCGGATACCAGACCCTTCTCCGCCAGGATGCGGCGGTAGTTGGCCTCACACTGGGCCACCGTGTCGCCGGTGGCCACGATCTGGTACTGGCTGACGTTGACCATGGCGTACATCTTCACCAGCTCGGCGGCGTCCTTCAGCGCCATGAAATACGTGGGCTGGTCGGAGATATTCAGCAGCAGAGGGAAGGTGGCGGTGTATTTCATCTGCTGCACCTGACCCTGGGCGCTGTCCATGGCGGAGTACTCCTTGGCGCCGGCCACCAGATAGAACCGCGTCTCCTTGGTGCGCTGGTTGGAGAGAATGAAGCCGATGTTGGACTCGTCGGACACCACGGAGGTGACGCCGGTGTACATGTACACGTCGTCACCGATGGCGATGTAGTTATAGCCCTCGGTGGTGACGGTCACGTCCCGCTGGCCGAACAGGGAGTTGATAAAGCCGTTGACATACGCGCCGTGGTAGTCGTACTGCTGCATGATCAGCTCGGCGGTGTAGACGTGATCCACCCAGTTGGGCACGTCGCCGGTCTTGTAGTAGGCGCTCTCGCCGGTGACGGCGTTCACCAGCACCGCGCCGATGATATCACGGCCGCCGAACAGACCGATGGTGTGGCTGACACGGGGGCAGACCCACCACGGGTCGCCGTTCTCGTCGATCTCGAAGGCCGGCTCGTCGAACATATAGGTGGGGTAGTGGAAGCGCAGATGGCGGTACAGGTTGCGGCTGAAGTGCTCGGCGGTGGTGTAGTGGATACCCTCGTCCAGACGGATGACCTCCACGTTCTGAGTCACCATGTCGATAAGCAGATAGGCGGGCAGGCCGTCGGCGCGGTTGTTCAGCCACTTGATGATATCGCCGTAGCGCAGGGGCGTGACGCGGACAGGGCGGCCCTGGTAGTTGATCTGGGTATAGTCGTCGGCCACCTCGAACTGGGAGACCATGTCCGCCAGCTCGCCCAGCTTGCGGTTGCCCAGCTTTGTGGCGGAGTTGGCATCCAGCATGGGGATCTGGTCATAGCTGATCTCCTCCACTTCGGCGGCAAAGTCGCCGTCGGTAACGGTCAGCAGGTCGCGGTAGTCCCCGGCACGGAACAGCTGCCAGCCGATCACCGCGCCCACCAGCGCCGTGGCGATCAGCGCGGCGGCCGCGATGAGTGGCACGGTGCACTGCTTTTTCAAAAAGGTGAAGTAGCCCTTGGCACCGGTGCCCTGAAAGCCGGAGGTCAGTATGGCGCAGCCGCCGTACACGGCGCACACCAGCAGCACGAAGATGTAGAAATCCTCGCTCTTGAGACTGATAGGCGGCAGAACGATATAGAAATACACCGCGGCGAACACCAGCGTAACGGCGATGTTCAGCAGCGTGCGGCCCAGGGGCGTGCCCACGGCTTTGCGTTCCTTTTTCGGGCGGGGCTGGCGGCCGAAGCCCTGAAAGTTGGGGTCGTTCCAATTTGTATTCTTCATAGACGGTTCCTTTCTCTGTTGATATGCCTGTTGGTGCTATTATAACCGATGCAGCTTCGTTTGTATAGCAACTTCAGGTTGCAAACGGCAAAATTGCCGCAGAGAGATGCATTTGGCTGTTCACAAATTGTTTACAATAAAAGTCAAAGAAAGTCAAATTACACTATTGACAAAGTAGGAAAGGGGGTGTAATATATGTTCAAGGTCAAAGAAAGGCAAAGTCAAATGAGCCGAGCTTGACCGAGAGATGCAAACGAAAGGCGGCGAGGATTTGGGTATTTCCGATATTATCGCTGGATTTATCCAGCAGGAGTTAGACCAGGCGGGCGGTGCGCTGGAGTTACAGCGAGCCGACCTGGCGCAGCGGTTCAACTGCGTGCCCAGCCAGATCAACTATGTGATGTCCACCCGGTTCTCGCCGGAGCATGGCTACATCGTGGAGTCCCGGCGGGGCGGCGGCGGCTACATCCGCATCACGCGGGTGCAGGTGGACCGCCAGACGATGCTGATGCACGTTATCAACAGCATCGGCGACAGGCTGGACGCGGCCAGCGCACGGGCGATCGCCCAGAACCTGGTCCAGTCCGAGGCCATCAGCCGGGAGCTGGGACAGGCGTTGCTGTCCGCCACCGGCGCACGAGCCTTGCAGGCGGCGCCGCCGGAGAACCGCGACGCGCTGCGCGCCGATATATTCAAGCAAATTCTGATCCATTCCGTCTGACGGCGGAGCAAGGAGGTTATGATTATGAAATGTGATCGCTGCGGTAAGAACGAGGCTACGTTCTACTATAAGAGCAATATCAACGGCAGAGTGACCGAGACGCACCTCTGCCCCGACTGTGCCCGCGCCATGGGCTATGCCGGTTCCATGTCCGGCCGCATGAGCAGCTGGTTCGACGACGACTGGTTCGACCGTCCGTTCCGTATGCTGGAGCCGTTCTTCGGCGGCTTTGGCAGCCGGATGCTGACGGAGTTCCCCCAGCCGGTAGACGTGCTGGAGCAGGCGCAGAGCGCCGACCCGGAGAGCAGCGCCGCCGAGGAGCTGCTGCCGAAGGACGAGGCTATGTCTCTGGCGCTGGAGCGTAAGCGCAACGCGCTGGAGACGCAGCTGCACAACGCGGTGGCGGAGGAGCGTTATGAGGACGCCGCCCGCCTGCGTGATGAGCTGAAGGCTCTGGGCGGCAAGGCGTCCTGACGCCGTTCCGCTATGTTAAAATAACAAATCGAAAGGAAGTGTTCCTTTATGTCTGAGAATAAATTTACCCCCCGTGCAGAGGAAGTTCTGCGTTTGAGCCAGGAGGCTGCCGAGGATCTGGGCCACGGCTATGTTGGCTCCGAGCATCTGCTGCTGGGCCTGATCCGTGAGGAGGAGGGCATCGCCCACCGCGTGCTCAGTGAGTTCGGCGTCACCGATGAAATGGTCTGCTCCGTGCTGCAGCGCAGCGTGGGCAAGGGCGTTTCCGGCGCCGCGCCCAGTCAGGGGCTGACGCCCCGCGCCAAGAGCGTGGTGGAGCTGGCTGTGTCCGAGGCGTCCCGCATGGGCAGCAGCGCCATCGGCACCGCCCATCTGCTGATGGGCCTGCTCCGTGAGGGCGGCAACATGGGCCTGCGTATCCTGCGTACCGTGGGCGTGGACCCCAATAAGATGTACAGCGCTGTGCTGAAGAAGCTCAACGATATGCCCCGGGCTGCCGCTGGCGGCGCCTCCGCCCCTAACCGCGAGGCGGACAAGAAGAACAAGACGCTGGCCGAGTACACCCGCGATCTGACCGAGGCCGCCCGCAGCGGCAAGCTGGACCCCGTTATCGGCCGGGATACCGAGATACAGCGGGTCATCCAGATTTTGTCCCGCCGCAGTAAGAACAACCCTGTGCTCATCGGCGAGCCCGGCGTAGGCAAGACTGCCATCGCCGAGGGCCTGGCTGAGCGCATTGCCGCCGGCGATGTGCCCGAGGAACTGCTGGACAAGCGCATCCTGTCGCTGGACCTCAGCGGCATGGTGGCCGGAACCAAGTACCGCGGCGAGTTCGAGGAGCGCATCAAGAACACCCTGAATGAGGTGAAGAAGGACGGCAACGTCATCCTGTTCATCGACGAGCTGCACACCATCGTGGGCGCAGGCTCTGCTGAGGGCGCCGTGGACGCTGCCAACATCCTGAAGCCCGCCCTGAGCCGCGGCGAGATCCGCGTTATCGGCGCCACCACCCTGAACGAGTACCGCAAGTACATCGAGAAGGATGCCGCACTGGAGCGCCGCTTCCAGCCCGTCACCGTGGGCGAGCCCACCCCCGAGGCCACGCTGGAGATCCTGAAGGGCCTGCGCGACCGCTATGAGGCGCACCACAAGCTGACCATCACCGACGAGGCGCTGGACGCCGCGGTGCAGCTGTCCAAGCGGTACATCGGCGATCGGTTCCTGCCGGATAAGGCCATCGACCTGATGGACGAGGCCGCTTCGCAGGTCCGCATGACCGCCGAGAGTTCCTCTCCGGACCTGAAGGCCCTGGAGGAGAAGATCACCGCCCTGCACCGGGAGAAGAACGATGCCATCGCCGCCCAGGACTTCGAGAAGGCCGCGCAGCTGCGCGATATCGAGAAGGACTATCAGGAGCAGGTGGACATCGAGCGCGACAAGTGGCGCAAGAGCCTGTCCCAGAACCGGGGCACCGTCACCGCGGACGACATCGCCAAGGTGGTGGCCGGCTGGACCGGTATTCCCGTCACCCGCCTGACCGAGGATGAGTCCATGCGCCTGCTGAAGCTGGAGGAGAAGCTCCACCAGCGTGTGGTGGGTCAGGACGATGCCGTGACCGCCGTGGCCAAGGCCATTCGCCGCAGCCGTGTGGGTCTGAAGGACCCCAAGCGGCCCATCGGCTCCTTCCTGTTCCTGGGCCCCACCGGCGTGGGCAAGACTGAACTGTGCAAGACCCTGGCGGAGTCCATGTTCGGCGACGAGAACGCCATGGTGCGTATCGATATGTCCGAGTACATGGAGAAGCACACGGTGTCTCGCCTGATCGGCTCGCCTCCCGGCTATGTGGGCCACGAGGAGGGCGGCCAGCTCACCGAGAAGGTGCGCCGTAAGCCCTATTCCGTGGTGCTGTTCGATGAGATCGAGAAGGCCCATGAGGATGTGTGGAACATCCTGCTGCAGATCCTGGAGGATGGCGTTGTCACCGATTCCCAGGGTCGCCGGGTGGACTTCAAGAATACCGTCATCGTCATGACATCCAACGTGGGCGCCCGGAACATCACCGATGCCGCCGCCAAGCTGGGCTTTGACGGCGACGAAAAGGGCGGGAAGGAAACTGAGGAGGCTCGCTTCGCCCGTATCCGCGAGGCGGTCATGACCGACCTGAAGCACACCTTCCGCCCCGAGTTCCTGAACCGTATCGACGAGATCATCGTGTTCCGTCAGCTGACCCAGGAGAACATCGTGGAGATCGCCCGCCGTATGCTCACCGTTACCGGCAAGCGTATGGCCCAGCAGGGCATCACCCTGATCTCCGACGATGACGCCGTGGCCGAGTTGGCCCGTGACGGCTTTGATCCCCAGTACGGTGCCCGCCCTCTGCGCCGGGCCATCCAGAACCAGGTGGAGGATGCCGTAGCGGAGTTGATGCTGGAGGGTAAGCTGAAGTCCGGCGATACCGCCCATGTCCGTCTGCGGGATGGCAAGGTGGTCATCGACAGCGAGGCGGTTCCTGCTGAAGCTGTGTCTGCGGCGGAAGCGCCCGCCGAGACGGCCGCTATCCCTGCGGAGAAATAAACAAAAAGGAACGCCCTTGGGCAATGGCCCAAGGGCGTTCCTTTTTTGTCCTATTGCTTCTTCGCGCGGAGAGAAGGTTTACAGGGTGTCAAGTGCCTGCTTCAGGTCGGCGATGAGGTCCTCGGCATTTTCCAGACCCACGGACAGACGGATCAGGCCGGCGGCGATGCCGGAGGCGGCCAGTTCCTCCTCGGTGTAGGTGGAGTGCGTCATGGAGGCGGGGTGCTCGATCAGCGTCTCGGCGTCGCCCAGAGACACAGCCACCGTCACCAGGTGCAGGGCGTTCACCAGCTTCACGCCGGCGGCACGGCCGCCCTTGACCTCGAAGGACAGCATACCGCCGAAGTCGCGCATCTGGCGGCGGGCGATGTCATGGCCGGGATGGTCGATCAGGCCGGGATAGTAGACCTTCTCCACGGCGGGGTGGTCATACAGGAACTCTGCAACGGCCTTGGCGTTGGCGCAGTGCTTCTGCATACGGATCTCCAGGGTCTTCAGGCCGCGGAGGATCAGGAAGGCGCAGAAGGGATCCATCACTGCGCCGGTCATATCCTTCAGGCCGAACATACGTACCTCATTGCAGAATTCGGCGGAGCCCACCACAAAGCCCGCGATCACGTCGCCGTGGCCGTTCAGGTACTTGGTGGCGGAGTGCACCACCACGTCTGCGCCCAGCTCCAGCGGCCGCTGGAGGTACGGGGAAGCGAAGGTGTTGTCGCAGATGACCTTGATGTCCTTGTTGTAGCCGTGGGCCAGTGCCGCCACGGCAGAGATGTCCGCGATCTTCAGGTTGGGGTTGGCGGGCGTCTCCAGATACACCGCGCAGGTGTTGGGCTTCAGCGCCTTGCGCACGGCATCCAGGTCGGAGGTGTCCACAAAGCTGACCTCCACGCCGTAGCGGGTCATGCCGTGGTTCAGAAGGGAGAAGGTGCAGCCGTACAGGGTGCCGTCGGCCACGATATGCTTGCCGGCGCCGGCTACGGTCCACAGCGCGGAGGAGATGGCACCCATGCCGGAGGCGGCGGCCACGCAGGCCTCACCGCTTTCCAGGGCAGCGACCTTGGCCTCCAGCACCGAGGTGGTGGGGTTGGACAGGCGGGTGTAGATATAGCCCGCTTCTTCACCGGCGAAGCGGCGCCCGCCCTGCTCACAGCTGTCAAATACGAAGGTGGAGGTCTGGAAAATAGGGGTGGTCAGTGCGCCGTACTGGGTGTCCTTCACGTTTCCGGCGTGAATGGCTTTTGTACCGAAGCCGCAATCCTTGTTCAGCATGGGTCGTCCTCCTTGCACTATAATGTAACAATAAAGTGTACAGGACCATACGGCCCTTTGCCATAAGGGTAACATATCTGAACCCGACGGTGGTAGCGGCAAAATGCGCCAGCTCGCTATCAATTGGAATTGTAGCTAAAACAGATAATTTCGGAATATATTTTTGTGCAGAACGCTGCATTGCGGGGAAATCACAAAAAATCTTAGCGGAAATTAGATATCATGCCGGGAAATACGGCAAAATGGCGGCGTATTTTTGTCGGTGGCCATGATAAATGAAACAGATAACGATGGGCGCGATTTGCGGGAAACGGTTGCCATTTCCGCCGGAATGTGGTATAAGAGAGACAGAGAGTGCGCCCGGTGTCCGCCGGGTACATGCAGCTTACAGGAGGTCATCACCATGAAGAAGATCATTGCCACCACCAATGCCCCCGCCGCCATCGGTCCCTATTCCCAGGCCATCGACTGCGGCAGCTTCCTGGTCACGTCCGGCCAGGTGCCCTTTGACCCGGCTACCGGCGAGTTCGTCCCCGGCGGCATTACCGAGCAGACCCGTCAGGTACTCACCAACATCAAGGCCATCCTTGAAGCCGCCGGTCTGACCATGGACAATGTGGTCAAGACCACCGTATTCCTGCAGAGCATGGGCGACTTCGCCGCCATGAACGCGGTCTACGCTGAGTTCTTCACTGAGGGGCAGTACCCTGCCCGCAGCGCCGTGGAGGTCGGTGCGCTGCCCCGGGGCGCACTGGTGGAGATCGAAACCATCTGCGTGAAGTAAGCAAAGATCTCCGCCGATATAAAACGGCAAAAATAAAGCGAGGAAGTCCGGCAGGGCTTCCTCGCTTTATTTTTCGTAGCGTATCAGGTCGGCGGCGGTGCAGTCCAGGGCAGAGCATATCTTTTCCAGCACGTAGCTGTCGTAGCGGACGACCTTGTTCTTATAGTAGTTGTCGATGATGGGGTAGCGGATGCCAGTGCGCTTGGCCAGCTCGTAGCGGCTGATACTGCGCCGGGTCAGTACCTCGTCCAGCGTCAGGTAGACCTTGCCCATGATACACCTCCTGAGATATTCTGCTATACATTTTATAAAGTGTATATGGGCTTGACAATTTATTCATTGGAGTATATATTTATATAAGGATATAACGGAATATCCAAAAAATACCAAAAATAAGAGGAGGGTATTTATGAAAAAGTTGTTGGCGACTATCCTGGCGCTGGTCATGGCCATCGGCGTCACCACCACCGCGTGGGCGGACGGTGAGGGAACTACTGCGAATGTCGCAAAAATCGGCGAGACCGGGTATGCTACGCTGGCGGAGGCTATCGCGGCGGCGCAAGCGGGCGAGACCATCGTGCTGCAGGCGAATGCTGCGATAAATTCCAACACTCAGATCACGAAGGATGTGGCTATTGATCTGAACGGCAAAACCGTGACCGTGACGACTGTTGGAAGTCAGAACGCTTTTGAAGTCCAGAATGGGGCTACGTTTACCATTAAGGACAGCGGGACTGGCGGAAAGCTTGACTTGGGCAAGTTTGGCATTATGCTGATGAACTCGAAACTCAAGATCGAGGGCGGCGAGATCAAAGTGAGTCCGGCTAACCCCGGCGCAGGTGTTGTTGTGGCAGCTATCGGAGACTCTGAGGTTACTATGACTGGCGGTAAGGTAGTTGCGACGAACACGGCCTGCTTCAATGCCGGCTATTTTGGTAAGCAGACCTTCAATATTTCTGGCGGTACGCTGGAGAGCAAGGGCGCTTCTACCGCATTGATGGGTATTAGCAACAATTACGGTGGCCATACGGAAATGACCATCAGCGGCGATACGCAGGTGGTGATGAAGGATGCTGCGGGCAACGCTGGCAGCTTGGTTTCTGATGCGACAGGCAACGATGTGATCAAAGTTGTTGGAGGCACCTCCGATAGCGATATTACGGCCTACACAGAAGCGACTGCGCCTGTTGTTTTGACGGGTGATGGTACATATCACATTGGAACGACTGCGGCAAACGCGGCTGTGCGTAATGCAGCAAGCGGTGAGACCGTTACCGTAGTCAAGGGCAATGCGGCTTTGACCGATGTGCCGGTTGGTGTGACTGTGGCCAACAATGGTGCTGGTACAGTGACAGTTAACGGCAGTGGTGCGATTACTGAGGGGAACCCTTACACTGTCCCCGCCCGCTACTACTACAACTCCACCACCACGACCACCACCGACACCAAGGCCGATGACACCAAGGGCAGCCCCAAGACCTTCGACGCGGGCGTGGGTATCTATGCAGTCAGCGCTCTGCTGAGTGTCACCGGTATGGCCTGCGTGGGCAGGAAAAAGTTCTGATCTGCTCTCGACGGCGGTGTGATACCCCGGGCCGCCGAAGAAGATAAAAGGAGAGACCGGCGGGGCCGGTCTCTCTGCTTTTTTTATTCATTCCCCCGTTAGCTCCGACAGTGTGTGCTGCAGAATATCCACGAATTGCTGGCCGTAGTCCGTCAGCGGTACGTCCCGGGGCCGTATGACCCCAAGGCGCATATCCGGCACGTCGCCGATCAGCGGCAGCGTCATCAACCGGTCATCGCCGTAGCCGTCCGGCAGTACGCCGCTGCCGGTGGAAACGCAGTCCGTGTGGGCCATGACATTGTAGGCCGTGGCGCGGTCGCTGACGGACACTACCCGGTCAAACTCCGCGCCGGTGCCTACTACCGCCTCCTCGGCGAAGTGGTAGTTGCTGTCTGACTGGGTAAATACCGCGTAGGGGTAGGCATACAGCTGCTCCAGCCGCACGGCGCGTTCGCCGGACAGGGGGTGGCCCTTCCGCAGAAACACCCGGGGGCGGATGTCCACCAAAGGCTGGAACGTCAGGTTCTTCTCCCGCAGGATACGGCCGATGAAATGCTCTGTCATGTCCGACACGAAGATGATGCCGAAGGCGCTGCGCCGCGCCGTCACCTCGTCGATGACCGCCGCCATCTCCATCTCCTTGAAGCTCACCTGGATATGCGGCTCGTCCAGCAGGTGCAGGAACTCCACGAATGCCTTGGCGCAGAAGGGATAGCGCTGTGATGCCACCGACAGGGATACCCGGTCGGCAGCCCGGCGCTCGCTGTAATAGCGCTCCAGCTTCCGGCTGCGCTCCACCAGCGGCGCGATCTGCGCCGTCAGCTCCCGGCCCTCCTCCGTCAGCGTCACGCCCCGGTTGGTCCGCAGAAAGATGGTCACGCCCAGCTCCCGTTCCACCTCGGCGATGGCCGCCGACAGGGCCGACTGAGACAGAAACAGGTTCCGCGCCGCCCGGTTCATGGACCCGCAGCGGTCCACCTCCAATATGTAGCTCATTTGCAGCAATGTCATCGCGCCGCGCCCCTTTCCCGCCGTTTCTTGCCTTTACTATACCAAAAACCGCGCCCCATGTAAATAGAATTGACAGATATACGGCCCATCGTGTATAATCGCCGGTGATATACCGTATATATTGCTCTATATAGGAGGCGTACTATGAAACGAGTTATTACCGCCCTGCTGGCGGCCCTGCTGGTCCTGTCGCTGGCGGCCTGCGGCAGCGGGGTCGAGACAAAGAAGCTGGCGGGCACCTGGACGTGTACGATCGATGTGACTGACCGCATGAACGCGGCGGCGGAGCAGGCGCTGGGTCTGTCCGCGGCGGACGGCGCGGCGAAGATGCCGCTGCAGCTGGTCCTCACCGTGACCGAGGACGGCGCCTATACCCTCCGCTACGACAGCGACGCCGTCCGCACGGCGCTGGATGCCTATGCCGCGGCGCTGCGCCCGACGGCGGTGGAGAGCGTCTATGCCGCCGCGGAGGAGCAGGGCCTCTCCCGTGAGGAATACGACGCGGCCATGGAGAAGGCCGGCATCACCATGGACGATATGGTGGCGGCCATTTTCGCTGGGGTGGACGAGGAGGAGCTGCTCTCCCTGCTCACCGGCCGCAGCGCCGTGATCACCGGCTATTGCAGGGCGGAGAGCGGACAGCTGTACCTGGCGGATACCGCCGCCGAACTGGCCGAGACGGCGGACTGTCTGAGCTATACCCTTTCCGATGGGACCATGACCTGGACCGACGCGCAGGGTGAGCTCAGCAGCCAGCTGACGGAACAGGAGCAGGAGCTGCTCCGCGTGCCCCTGACCTGGACGAAGCGGGCGGAGGAGAGCAAATAAAAAAGAGCGCCCTGTGGGCGCTCTTTTCCTTTGCCTTAAAATGCCTCAAAAATCCAGTTCTGTGCGGGTGCAGATCTCCTTGATCTTGGCCTGCAGGCGTTTCAGATCCTCGAAGGTCTCCGGCTTTTTCCGGGGGTCCCGCAGCAGGGCGGCGGGGTGATACAGCGCCATCATCAGGCAGCCATCCTTCTCGAAGAACTGGCCGTGCTCCTGGCTGATCTTAAAGTCCGGGCGGATGATCTCCATGGCGCTGACGCGGCCCAGACACACGATGATCTTAGGCTGCATCAATGCCCGCTGCCGCTGGAGGTAGCCCTTGCAGGCGTCCTTCTCCGTGTTCATGGGGTCCCGGTTCTCCGGCGGGCGGCACTTAACGGAGTTGGTGATATACAGGCGGCTGCGGTCCAGCCCGATCATCTTCAGCATATCGTCCAGCAGTTTGCCGCCCCGGCCCACGAAGGGCTCGCCCTGCTTGTCCTCGTTAGCGCCGGGGGCTTCGCCGATGATCATGATCTCCGCATCCTCCCGGCCCACGCCGAAGACCACGTTGGTGCGCGTTTCCGCCAGTGTACAGGCGTGACAGCGCAGACATTCCTGCTGCAGGGCTTCCCACTCGGTCATAGTCGTTTCTCCTTTATCTCTCTGCGAACGGGCTTACTTTTCCAATCTGGACAGCAGCCACGCTTCAATGTTCTTCGTAATATCCGCAGTGTATGCCTTTTCGTTGAGTATCTCATGCCGCAGGCCCGGATACAGCTTCAGTGTGCAGTCCCGCATACCGGCAGACCGGAAGGCGTCATAGGTCTGGCGCACGCCCTTGCCGCAACTGCCCACCGGGTCCTTGTCGCCAGCTACGAACAGCACCGGCATTTCCCTGTCCATCTGCCGCAGATGGCTCTGCCGCTGGTTGAAGCGTATGCCGTGCAGCATCTGGCGGAACAGGCCCACCGTGGCGTCCGCGCCGCAGAGGGGGTCGGCGATGTAGTCGTCCACGTTGCTCTCGTCGGCGGAGAGCCAGTCCACCTTCGTGCGGTTGGGGGCGAACAGCTTGTTGTAGCTGCCGAAGGCCAGCTCCGTCACCAGCTCGCTGGTGGCGTTCTCGCCGCTGACGGCGGCGATGGCATTGGCCAGCGCCCGCCGGTGATGGCTGCCTGGGGCTGCCAGCCGGTGCCCATGATGACCGCCGCCTTCACCGTGCCGGGATAGCGGATCAGGTATGTCCGGGTCAGGAAGGAGCCCATGCTGTGGCCCATGATGCACAGCGGCACATCAGGATAGCGCTGCTTCAGCCGCTGGTGCAGGATATAGATATCGTCCACCACCGTATTCCATGTGCTGCCCTGACCGAAATACACCGGCGTTCCGCCCTCCGGCAGCGACTTCCCGTGACCTAAGTGGTCGTGTCCGGCCACAACGATGCCCTGCTCGTTCAGCGCCCGGGCAAAGCCGTCGTACCGGGCGATATGCTCGGCCACGCCGTGACAGATCTGCAGTACAGCGCGGACGGCCACGCCCTCCGGCTCCCACAGCATCCCGTGGAGCTGGGTCTTGCCGTCGCTGGACAGAAACGTGAATTCACTCAAATTTGTCATGGTGTATCCGCTCCTTTCATGGTATAATTCTTATCATCATACAGTGTACCACAAAAATCCGGAAATGAAAAGAGGGTTCGCCATGTCGCAGTACATATTGGCGCTGGATCAGGGCACCACCAGCTCCCGCGCTATCGCCTTTGACCGGTCGGGGAATATCGCCGCCCTAAGCCAGCAGTCCCTGCCCCAGCACTATCCCCAGGCGGGGTGGGTGGAGCACGACCCCCTGGAGATATGGGACACCCAGCGCCGCGCCGCGGCGGAGGTCATCGCCCGGCTGCCGGAGGGCAGCGTGGCGGGGATCGGCGTCACCAACCAGCGGGAGACGACGATCCTCTGGGATAAGGCCACCGGTGAACCGGTGTACAACGCCATCGTCTGGCAGTGCCGCCGGACGGCGGAGCTGTGTGAGGAGCTGAAGCGCCGGGGGCTGGAGGAGCGCATCCGCTCGGCCACGGGGCTGCTGATCGATGCCTACTTCTCCGGCAGCAAGATCCGCTGGATACTGGACAATGTGCCCGGCGTCCGCCGCCGGGCCGAACGGGGCGAGGTGCTGTTCGGTACCGTGGAGAGCTGGTTGATCTGGAAGCTCACCGGCCGGCATGTCACCGACTACGCCAATGCCAGCCGCACCATGCTTTTTGATATCCACCGCCTGGCCTGGGATGAGGAGCTGTGCGGCATTCTGGGGGTCCCTACGGCCATGCTGCCGCAGCCCGTGCCCAACAGCGCCGTCTACGGCACGGTGCAGCCCGGTATCCCGGGGCTGGAGTCCCTGGCGGGCGTCCCGGTCTGCGGCGCGGCGGGCGATCAGCAGTCCGCCCTGTTCGGCCAGACCTGCTTCGCTCCCGGCGAAGCCAAGAACACCTACGGCACCGGCTGCTTCACCCTGATGAACGTGGGCGAAAAGCCTGTGCGCTCCCGCGCCGGACTGTTGACCTCCGTGGCCTGGCAGGTGGACGGAAAGACCACCTATGCCCTGGAGGGCAGCGTGTTCAACGCCGGCAGCACCATCCAGTGGCTGCGGGATGAGCTGGGTATCATTTCCTCGGCGCCGGAGATCGACGTGCTGGCCGCCACAGTGCCGGACAGCGGCGGCGTGGTGGTGGTACCGGCCTTCACGGGCCTGGGTGCGCCTTACTGGGATATGTACGCCCGGGGCGCTATTCTGGGCGTCACCCGGGGCACAGGACGGGCGCACATCGCCCGGGCGGTGCTCAGCTGTATCGCTGCCCAGGTCACAGACCTGATGCTGGCCATGCGCCAGGATGCCGGCTGCGATATTGCCCTTCTGCGGGCGGACGGCGGAGCCAGCGTTTCTGATGTGCTGCTGCAAATGCAGGCGGATCTGCTGCGTATCCCTGTGGATCGGCCGGAGATGGTGGAGACCACCGCCTTCGGCGCGGCGGCGCTGGCGGGGCTGAGCTGCGGCTTCTGGCGGGATATGGACGAGATCGCCGACCTGCGCCGCAGCCAGAGGATGTCCCTGCCGGAGCGCCCGCAGGCGGACTGCGACGCCTATTACCGTCTGTGGAAACGGGCTGTTTCCCGGGCCGCTGACTGGATAGAGCATTAAGTAAACAGTGTGTAAATTCCGCCATATAGCGCTTGCAACCGCTGAAAAAACGCGCTATACTGGCGTCAACAGGAATATATGCCGTGCACTGTCCCGCGTGTGTACGCGGCGGCGGAGCCGGAAGATATGGAAAGGAGTAGTAACTATGGGTATTCTCAACGACATCAGCAAGAAGGCGCAGGAGTACGCCGGCATCGCTGTGGACAAGGCCAAGGACCTGGCCGAAGTGGCCGCGGACAAGGCCCAGACCCTCAGTGACACCGCCAAGACCAATATGGCTATTATGAACGAGCAGCGCGAGCTGGAGAAGAACTACCGCGCCATCGGCGAGTGGTTCGTGGCGGAGCACCAGAGCGACGTCCCCGACGCCGTCAAGGACGTGGTGGCTGCCGTCAACGCCAGCAAGGAGCGTATCGCCCAGCTGGAGGCCAGCAAGCCCCGGAAGGACGAGCCGGCGGTGGACGAGTCTGAGGTGACCTTCAAGGTCTGCCCCGTCTGCGGCGCCGCCAGCGACAGTAAGTTCTGCCCCCACTGCGGCGCGCCCATGGGCGAGTAAAATACAGAAAAAAGAGGCCCGCCGGCGGCGGTCCTCTTTTGCAAGCGCTTCATAAAAAGGAAGGCCCGCGAGGGCCTTCCTTTTACTTTTCGTTGGGCATCTTCCAGCCGTTGTGGTCGGTGTGCAGCAGATGGTGGGACTTTTCGCCCAGCGGAGCTTTCAGGAATTCCCGGTACAGCGCCTGCACGTCCTTGTTCCGGTGGGAGAACCGCACCTTGGCACTCTTGTCGATGCTCCACAGGATATCGCCGCGATATGCTGCCAGCTCCTGCCCGTCGTGTATGGGCTGCCCGCCGCCGCCGGCGCACCCGCCGGGACAAGCCATCACCTCAACGAAGTCGTAATCTACATCGCCCTCGTCGATGGCGTGCATCAGCTTACGGGTGTTGCCCAGTCCGCTGACCACTGCCACGCGGACGTTGCCCGCGCCGGGGATGGTGAATACGGCCTCCTTCCAGCTGTCCATACCGCGCACGGCGGAGAAGGCGTCCGGCTTCGGTTCCTTGCCGGTAATGAGATAGTACGCGCTCCGCAGAGCCGCGTCCATCACGCCGCCGGTGGCGCCGAAGACCACCGCCGCGCCGGTGCCGGTGCCCAGCGGACTGTCAAAGGGTGTTTCTGGCAGCACCGCGGGATTGATCTGTTCGCCCCGCAGCATCCGCACGATCTCGCGGGTGGTCAGCACCACATCCACGTCCTGGTCGCCCTGCTCGTCCTTCATGGTGGGCAGCGCACACTCCGCCTTCTTGGCGGTGCAGGGCATGATGGACACCACAAACAGCTTCTTGGGGTCCACGCCGATCTTCTGGGCAAAGTAGCTCTTGGCGACGGCACCGAACATCTGCTGGGGGCTCTTGGCGGTGGACAGGTTTTCCGTATATGACGGGAATTGTCCCTTCAGGAACCGCACCCAGCCGGGACAGCAGCTGGTGAACATGGGCCAGTGATATTTGTTCCGGTGGGTAAAGCGCTCGATGAACTCACTGCCCTCCTCCATGATGGTCAGGTCGGCGGCGAAGTCTGTGTCGAATACATAGTCGAAGCCCATGGTCTTCAGCGCCGTCACCATGCGCTCCGCCGTGGCAAACTTGGGGTCCAGATGATAAAACTCTGCCCAGGCCGCCCGCACCGCCGGTGCGACCTGCACCACGGTGATCCGGTCCTTGTTCGCCAGCGCGTCGAACACCTTGCCGGTGTCGTCGTGCTCCTGCAGACCGCCCACGGGACAGTGGGTGATGCACTGGCCACAGAAGGTGCAGTCGCTCTCACCCAGGGTCCTGGTGTGGGCCACGCCCACGGTGGTGCGAGTACCGGTGCCCATCAGGTCCCAGATGCCCATGCCCTGGATCTTTTCGCATACCTGGATGCACCGCATACACTTCACGCAGCGGTTTTCGATACGCACCACCGGATTGGAGTAGTCCGTGGGGATGTTCTTCAGGTCGTCGATATAGTGGTCGCCCAGCAGGTTATAGTCGTTGGTCAGCTGCTGGAGCTTGCAGTTGCCGCTGCGGGTGCACTTGGTGCACTTCGTCTCATGCTGGCTCAGCAGCAGCCGCAGATTGACTCGCCGGGCCTCGCGGACACGGGGCGAGCTGGTGTACACCACCATGCCCTCGCTGACAGCGCTGTCGCAGGAGGGCACCAGCCGTGCATAGCCCTCCACCTCCACCATGCAGATGCGGCACGCGCCGATCTCGTTGATGTCCTTCAGATAGCACAGGGTGGGGATGCTGATCCGCAGGGTCTGGGCCGCCTCCAGAATGGTGGTGCCCTCCGGCACCGATACGGTCCGCCCGTCGATGGTCAGAGTTACCATTTTTCGTTCCTCCCTCCCCGGAAAATGCCGTAGCCGTAGTGGTCGCACCGCAGGCAGCGGGACGCCTCGGTCCGCGCGCCCTCCTCGGTGAGCCCGCACTCGATATCCTCAAAGTCGCACCGGCGCTCGCAGGCCTCGCGTTCCGTGGTGTTGATGCGTCCGTGGGGTGCGCGGTTGTTCAGCCGCGGTGCCGGGATGTCCAGTTCTACCTTGATCTCATGCTGGAAGCCCAGGTGCTCGTCGATGTTGGCCGCCGCCACCTTGCCGGCGGCAATGGCGCGGATGGCGCTGGCGGGCCCGGTGACGCAGTCGCCGCCGGCAAATACGTTATCCATGTCGCCCACTTGGCCAGACAGTCCCGCCACAAACGTGCCGCGCTTGATGGGCACGCCCGCCTGCTCGAAGCCCTGGATCTCGATGCCCTGGCCGATGGCCACCACGATGATATCCGCCGGGATGCGTACCTCCGGCAGGTCGGCCTTGTTGGGCCGGGGCCGCCCGGACTTGTCCGCCTCGCCGATGATCTGGGGCTGTACCCACAGCGCGGCGGCATTGCCATCCTCGTCGGCCTCGATGTGGGAGGGGGCCATCAGGGCGGCGATCTCTGCACCCTCGGCCATGGCGCCCGTCACCTCATCCGGCAGAGCGGTCATATCCTCAATGCGGCGGCGGTACACGCACGTCACCTTTTCCGCCCCCAGGCGGATAGAACTGCGGGTCACGTCCATAGCCACGTTGCCGCCGCCGATGACCACCACCCGCTTGCCGGTGAAGTCCGGCATCACGTCGTCGCCTATGGAGCGCAGCATCTCCACCGCGGACATCACGTTCTTGCTGTCCTCGCCGGGGATGCCCACTTTCTTGTCCTGATGGGCGCCGATGGCGATGTACAGGCAGTCATACTCCTTCAGCAGGTCCTCTATCCACAGCTGGGTGCCCACGGTCACGCCGGTGTGTGCCTCAATGCCCAAAGAGAGGATGGAGGCGATCTCCGCATCCAGCAGGTGCCGGGGGAAGCGGTAGTTGGGGATGCCGTAGCGCAGCATACCGCCCAGCTTCTCCCGTTCCTCGAATACTGTCACCTTGTGACCCATCAGGGCCAGGTAATAGGCGCAGCTCAGGCCGCTGGGCCCGCCGCCGATAATGGCCACCTTCTTGCCGGTGGGCGGTGCGCAGGGGGGCTGGGGCACGTCTCCGGCAGTGTCCACGGCGTAGCGCTTCAGCCCGCGGATGTTGATGGCGTCGTCGATCATATTCCGGCGGCACCGCGCCTCGCAGGGGTGTTCGCAGATGTAAGCACAGGCCACAGGGAAGGGGTTATCCTTACGGATCAGCCGCACCGCGTCGGCGCAGCGTCCCTCGCCTATCAGGGCCATATAGCCGGGTACGTCCACACCGGCGGGACACAGGGCCACGCAGGGCACCGGCAGCTGCAAGCCCGCCAGACAGCGGTGGTGCAGGATGTGTTCCTCGTAGTCATCCCGGAAGCCCTCCAGCCCGTCCAGCACCAGTCGGGCGGCGTCGCGCCCGATGGCGCAGTCGGCGGTGTTCACCACGGTCCGCGCCGTTTTCTCGATAATGGCCAGGGTGCCCATGTCGGCGGTGCCGTCCAGCACGGTGGCGATGAGCTTGCTCAGCTGCCCCAGACCGATACGGCAGGGCACGCACTTGCCGCAGGACTGGGCATGGCACAGCTGCAAAAACGACAGGGACATATCCACCGGACAGAGGCCCGGAGGACTGGCGGCGATGCGGCGCTCCACGTCCCGGTAGAGATTATCCACCACGGTCTGGGCGCGGCTTGGGTTCTTGATGTCGAGTCTGCTCAAGGGGGTCACTCCTTCTGTCTGCACTGCGCGGAGGCGTGTCCGCGCGGCGCTTGGAAATTATAAGTTAAACAAAAGAATGACACAAAATCCACCAAAAGTCAACATGAGAAAAAAGATTGTTTTCATAAGAGGAAATTATCGTAAATTGCCTGGTTTTTAACGTTATTTACAGCACAAACCGATAGATTTAAAGCGTGAAAGTTTCTTCAAGGGAAACGCTCGAAGACTGCCTGCGCAGGGAACGGCGTCCCGCGGCGTCCCGATCCGCGGCCATCAAAAAAGAGCACCGCCGCAGCGGTGCTCCCTTTTAGGTTCTTATGCTCTTATGCGCGGCCGCTGCGCAGGTAGCCATAGTTCTTCTTGAGTATGTTGCGGAAGAAGGGGATGCACAGCACCGTATCCGCCGCGATCCACGCCATGGGGTCGGCGGCGCAGAGGGCGTAGAAGGCCATGGCCGGTGCATCGGCGCTGACGGCGCCGCCGGCAAACAGCCCCGGCAGCACCAGACACACGGTGATACGCGCCACCAGCTCTGCCGCGCCTGCGCCCAGCACGAAGCCGCTGCGCCCGATGCCCTGCACGCAGTTGCGCACCACAAAGACGAAGCCCAGAAACAGGTACATGGAGAAGTCCACATACAGCAGCGAGTTGCCGTAGCGCACCGCGTCCGGCGTCACCTTGTCGGCGCTGAGGAACACATGGTAGCAGAAGTCGCCCCTTGTCAGCAGCAGACCCGTGCCCGCCGCCAGAATCGCCAGAATGGACACCATGCCCAGCGCCTGCAGCGTGCCCCGGCGAATGCGGTCGTACTGACCTGCGCCCAGATTCTGCGCCGTGAAGCTGGTCATGGCGCCGCCCAGCGCGTTCATGGGCGTGGCCACCAGATTGAACAGCCGGTTGGCTGCGCCAAAGCCGTTTTGCGCCGCGTTGGACACCATCACGCCGTCCCGCATGTCGAATTGCACCACGCCGCCCTGCATGACGATGATGCCCACCGCCAGCACGGAGAACTGCAGGCCAAGGGGAATGCCGCGGGTCAGGTGCCGTTTCACATCCATCATGGTGATGCGCCAGTCGGCCCTGTGCAGGCGCAGCACCGGATAGCGCACAAAGGCGTAGATAAAGCAGCCGATGGTGCTGACCAGCTGCGCCAGCACCGTGGCAAGGGCTGCGCCCGCCACGCCCCAGCGGAACACCAGAATGAACGCCAGATCCAGCCCTACGTTCAGCACCGTGGAGAACAGCAGGAACAGCAGCGGTGTCACGGAATCGCCCATGGCGCGCAGGAAGGAGCAGATGAAGTTGTAAAACAGCTGCGCGCCGATACCGGCGAAGATGATGGCGCAGTAGGTGTGCGCCGCGGTGTACACCTCGTGGTGGGCGGGCGTCACGTTGATCCACGCCAGCATGGGATCCAGCAGCACCAGCGCCAGGGCCGTCAGTGCCACCGTCAGCGCCGCCGACAGAAGGATCTGCGTGGCCAGAGAGCGGCGCACGCCCCGTTCGTCATGCATGCCCACATAGTAGGACGTGATGACGCAGAAGCCCGCGCTGACGCCGAAGGCGAACTGCAAAAAGATGAACACCAGAGAATTGGTATCGTTGACACCGGCCACCTCGGCGGCGGTCAGCGTCTGCCCAACGATGGCCGCGTCGCTGATGGAGTACACCTGCTGCAAAAGGTAGGACAGGATCACCGGCAGAGAAAACAGGAGGATCACCTTCCAGCACGGCCCCTGGGTCAGGTCGATGGGCTCCCTTCTTTTATGTGCTGTTTTCACAGAAATCGCTCCCTTCTTTTGTGTAGTATAGACAATTATCTCTCTCAGAGCGCCGATTATAATACCTTGCGGCGCCATTGTCAAGAGCTCTTTTATAAAAAATCCGTCCAGGCACCCACTACACTTAGTTTGCAGGGTCCAGATTGTAAAATCTGGCACCCGGCAAGCTAAGTTTTTTTATGCCCGCAAGCAGAAAAGAGGTGAGAACATGGCGAGCTACGCTTTCGCAACGCTCCAGGCCCGGCAGGCGCTCCAGGAGCTTTGGGAGCAAGGCAAAACGGTCAAAGACATGGCGGTGGCCCTTGATGTGCCGCTGTCCACGCTCTACACGGAACTGCGCCGGGGCCGTTCTGGGGTCCGCCTCCCGGACCAGCGATTGCAGTATGATGCTTCCCTTGCCCAGCTCAGGATGCAGCAGGAACTTGAGCGGAGGGGAAAGCAGAGCCGCTGAGGTACATACCCGCACCACCGCTTTTCACAACATTCAAAGGAGGCACACCATGAAACCCATTATTTTGAGGACCCGGACCAGCACCGATGAGTGCATCGGCACCGTCCGGCTCACCCCGGAGGCGGAGAAAGTGGTCCGGCGGCTCCGTTTCAAGACCGGCTTGCCCATCCGCCAGATTGTTTCTGAAATCATCGTCCAGGCAGAAAGCCTCATTGACATCTCTGGGGACGATGATGAGGACGAAACCGACCAGTAAGGAGGACATACCAATGAAAACCGCTATTTTGAACATCGCCCCCGGTAAGACCGTGGACTACCACGGGGAGCCCTGCCTGGTGCTGGAGCACCGCAAGGACGGCACCCTGCTGCTCCACCTGGAGCAGATGACCCACGCCTTTGGCAGCACCAACAACTTTGCCGCCAGCTCCCTGCGGGCCCACCTCAATGGCCCCTACCTGCGGAGCCTCACGGACGGCAACCCCGATGAGATCATCACCCGCACTGTGGACCTCACCGCTCTCAATGGCTCCAAAGAGTATGGCACCTGTGAGTGCAAGGTGGCCCCGCTCACCCTGGATGAGCTCCGCAAGTACCATGCCATTCTGCCCCTGCCTGAGAGCTTTGAGTGGTCCGTGACGCCCTGGAGCACCCCCAAGGTCAATGAGGATGACACATGGGTCATGGGGCTGTACTCCGGTGGCTATGTCAACTACTACGGCTGCAACTACTCCTACGGGTCCCGCCCCGCTTTCCTCATTTCCTCCTCCCTCACCGTGGAGGCTGAGGACACCAACCCCCTGGAGCAGTACACCGTCCGAGAGCTGGCGGAGGAGCTTTTCCGCCGCATCGGCAACTAAGGGGTGAGCTCCGTGACCACCCATGAGATTGGCCAGAGAGCCCCCAGCCGCCATGCCCGGCGCAAGCGCCGCCCCAATTATCGCCCGGTCATATTTTTGGCCCTGGTATGCGCTGCTATCTTCGCCGCCGGTTACTGCGTGGGGGTGAGGGCTGCTGACAAAGCGGCCCCCACTCTCCCGGAGCCGGTCCTGGAGAGCAGCGCCACCCCGGAGCCCTCAGCGGAGCCCAGCGTGGCCCCCACGCCCAGCCCAACCCCGGAGGCGGTGCTCTGGCGGGATGACATCGTGACGGACGGCAACCTCCTGGACTATGACCTCCAGGTGACCATGCAGGCCTGCTGTGAGGAGCACGGCGTCCCATACGCCCTGGCGCTGGCCGTGGCCGATGTGGAAAGCCGCTTTGACCCGGATGCCGCCAGCAGCACCAATGACTATGGCCTCATGCAAATCAACCAGGTCAACCATGGGTGGCTCCTGGAGCAAGGGATTGACCCCATGACGCCCGCCGGGAACATTGAGGCCGGTGTCCTGTTCCTCTCCGACTACCTCACCGCATACGGGGACCCGGAGCTGGCCGTTATGGCCTACAACTGCGGCCCCTCTGGCGCTCAAAACCTGTGGGCCGCCGGGACATACTCCACCGACCACTCCCGCAAGGTCATGGACCGCTTTGACTACTGGACAAGCGTTTTGGAGGACTGAGCCATGCCCTACTACTGGACCTGCCCCTATTGCGGGGCCAATCTGGACCCCGGAGAAAAATGTGACTGCAAAGACAACAAAAAGGAGGATGACATCCATGATGGAAATGAAAATCACCGTTGAGGCTCCCGATCTGGCCGCCTCTATCCTCAAGCTGGCGAAGGCCATTGCCTCCGGCCCGGACCCCGACATCTTGACCCCGGATGAGCCCCTGCCGGTGGCCAGCTATCCCACCGCCCCGGCCCCGGCCCCTGCGCCCGCTCCTGCGGCCCCTGTGAGCCCTGCGCCGGTCACCCCTACCCAGACCCCGGCCCCTACCGCAACGCCTCCTGTGGCGGCTCCTGCGCCGACTGCTGGCCAGACATCTGCCGCCCCTGGTAACACCCCCGCCCCCACCGTGCCCGTGACGGGAGCCCCCACCTACACCCTGGACCAAATTTCCCGTGCCGGGGCCTCCCTGGTGGATGCTGGGAAGATGCAGCAGCTTTTGGAGCTGCTGGGCCGCTACGGTGTGCAGGCCGTCACCCAGCTCCAGCCGGAGCAGTACGGCGCTTTCGCCACCGAGCTCCGGGCCCTGGGCGCTCAGATTTAAGGAGGTACTACCATGCCCCCTGTCAAACATGCCTTGCTTTCGGCGTCCTCCGCCTCCCGCTGGCTGGTATGCACGGCGGCCCCCCGCTTTGAGGAGGGCCTGCCGGAGAGCACCAGCGAGTATGCGGAGGAGGGCCGCCTGGCCCACGCCATTGGTGAGCTCAAGGTCACCAAGAAATGCACCCCCATGAGCACCCGGACCTACAACACCCGGCTCAACAAGCTCAAAAAGGACCCCCTCTACACCCCGGAGATGGACAAGACCACGGACCTCTACCTGGAACATATCACGGAGCAGGTCATGGCTTATGACACCGCCCCCACCGTAGCCGTGGAGGTCCAGGTGGACTTTTCGGACTATGTGCCGGAGGGCTTTGGCACCTGTGACTGCTGCATCATCGGCGGCGACCTCCTCAGCATCGTGGACTACAAGCACGGCAAGGGTGTCCCCGTGTCCGCCGTGGGCAATCCCCAAATGCGGCTTTACGCCCTGGGCGCTCTCCACCGCTATGCCCCCGTGTTCGGGGACACCATCAAGCGGGTCCGCATGACCATTGACCAGCCCCGGCTTGACAGCTACACCACGGATGAAATCACCGTTGAGGAGCTGCGGGCCTGGGGCGAGAGCATCAAGCCCATTGCCCAGAAAGCCTTTTCCGGCCTGGGGGAGTTTGTCCCCGGCGACCATTGCCGCTTTTGCCGTGGCAAGGCCCAATGCCGGGCCCGTGCCAACATCAACACCGCCCTGGAGGACTTCAAGGACTGTGTGCCCGCCGGGAGTATTCCGGCGGATGCCCTGGTCCCCCAGGAGCACTCCCACACCGGGGCGCTCACCGGGGAGGAAATCCACCCGCTCCTCTCTGATGAGGAAATCGGTGCCCTCCTGTATCGGGGCAAGTTTCTGGTCCAATGGTACACGGACCTTGAGAACTATGCCACCGAGGCCCTGAAACAGGGAAAAGCCATCCCCGGATGGAAACTGGTGGAGGGCCGGAGCAATCGGACCTTTACTAACCAGGAGGAGGCCATCAAGGCGGTCATTGCCGCCGGTTATGATGAGGCTATGGTTTACGAGCGCAAGCCCAAGACCCTCACCCAACTGGAGGAGCTGATGGGCAAGGCTGACTTTAAGGAGAAGATTGGCAGCTTTGTCTACAAGCCGCCCGGCAAGCCCACCCTTGCCCCTGCCTCCGACAAACGGGAGGCATACAGCCCCGCCGCTACAGACTTCGCCGGGGTGGGTGCAGATGCTTAAATACAACACCTGTGCCCACGCCCGGCCCGGCCTCCGCCCGTTTGTCCCGCTGGACTGCAAAGACCATGACCCGGTTTTCCCCGTGTCCCCGTGCTGCACCCGGTCCGTGCAGTACAAGGTGGCGGAGCCCAGGAGCTACATTTCCGCCCTGCCAGATCGGGACCGCTGTGAGAGCTGTCCCCTGTTCACTGACCCGGACACCCTGGTCCACATCCAGGCGGACACTTTCCGGGCGGACATCTACCTGGACCGGCTCTGTGACCTGACCATCACCAACACCCGCAAGCTGTTCAAGCTGATGCACCGCTGGGACTTTGACAACCGGCAGGCTATTGACCGGCTGACCGCTCACCTGGAGCAAGCCATCCAGGAGAGTGAGGGCGCCTGGAAACTGGCCTCCCGTGAATTTACAGACGGCTGGCGCAAGGTGAGCAACCCCAAGAGCCGCCACCCCGCCGTGGTGGAAACCCTCAAAAACAACAACCGGCTGACCCGCAAAGTCAAGGCCGCCAAAGCCCGGCATGAGCGCTGGGTGAAAATCAAGGCGCTATGGGCGGACACCGCCCTTTGATACGCAACACACAAGGCAATCTATCAAAAAGGAGAACAAAGACTATGTATCAGAATGACCCCATGAAAGTGCTGACCGGCGAGGTCCGCCTGTCCTACTGCAATCTGACCACCCCCAGAGCCGCCAAGCAGGGCGGTGAGCCCAAGTATTCCGTCACCATCCTCATCCCCAAGACGGATGTGAGCACCAAGGCGGACATTGATGCCGCCATCCAGGCCGCCGCCCAGGAGGCCTTGACCAAGGTGTGGAACGGTGCCCGGCCTCCCATGCTGGCCGTCCCCATCTGGGACGGTGACGGCGTGAGAAAGTCCGGCGTCCCCTTTGGCGATGAGTGCAAGGGCCATTGGGTGATGACCGCCTCCACCAAGAACAAGCCCCAGGTGGTGGGCATCGACAACATCAACTGTGAGCTGGCCCCCTCTGACATTTACAGCGGGATGTATGGCCGGGTCACCATCCGCTTTTTCGGCTACTCCAACAGCGGCAATAAGGGCATCGGCTGCGGCCTGGGCAATGTCCTCAAGACCCGTGACGGGGAGCCCTTGAGCGGCCAGGCCTCCGCCGCCTCCGACTTTGCCGGGATTGGCGGCGCTCCCACCGCCCCTGCCGCTCCGGCCTACGGTGCCCCGGCGGCCCCCGGCTACGGTGCCGCCCCCACTCCCGCCAACACCCCGCCCTGGAACGGCAACAACGGCATCAACCCCATCACTGGCCAGCCCATGTGATAACGACAAAAGGAGGATTTACCAATGAAAACCCGCTTTGATGGAAAGCTCTGGATTGGAGCCTTTGGCCTGGCCATTGAGGTCAAGGACATGGAAACCGCCCACCTGCTCAACACGGTCAAGATGCTGGTGCAGAAACCCGCCCGTGTCCAGGCCATGCTGGTCAACGACATTGAGGATGCCACCTTTGAGGAGCAGGAGGCCTGGACCCCTACCGGCAACGGGGAGGACATCCGCAAGAAATCCCTCCACAACGCCACCAGCCTCTCCTCTGAGGAGCTGGTCCAGTATGTGACCGGCACCCCGCTCTTTAAGGCCATGATGGATGAGCTGGAGGCCCGTGGCGTGAACACGGAGAACATCATGGAGCTCTACACCAAGGACGCCGCTTTCAGCGCATAAGGAGGCCCACACATGCACCATCTCAGCATTGACCTTGAAACCTACTCCAGCGTGCCGCTGGCAAAGGCCGGTGCCCAGAAGTACATCCAGAGCCCGGACTTTGAAATCCTGCTCTTTGCGTTCAGCGTGGATGGTGCGCCTGTTCAAATCATCGACCTGGCACGGGGGGAGCGGCTCCCCCCGTGGCTGGTCCAGGCCATCACCAGCCCGGAATACATCAAGCACGCCTACAACGCCCCCTTTGAGTGGGGCTGTCTGTCTAAGTACATGGGCACCCTGCCGCCGGACCAATGGCGCTGCACCATGTTCCATGGCCTCTACTGCGGCTACACGGCAGGCCTGGACGCCACCGGCAAGGCCCTGGGGCTCCCCCAGGACAAGCAAAAGCTCAACACCGGCAAGGCCCTCATCCGTTATTTCTGCGTCCCCTGCAAGCCCTCCAAGGCCAACGGCCAGCGGAGCCGCAACCTGCCCCAGCACGACCCCGCCAAATGGGAGCTTTTCAAGACCTATTGCAAGCAGGATGTGGTCACCGAGATGGAGATTGAAAAGCGGCTGTCCGCTTTCCCCGTCCCGGATTGGGTGCAAAAGCAATGGGAAACGGACCTCATCATCAACGCCAGGGGCGTGGCCGTGGACCTGGAGCTGGTCACCGGGGCCCTCTCTTTGGGGGACACCGTGCGCCAGACCCTCATGGCGGAGGCCATGCAGCTCTCCGGCCTGTCCAACCCCAACAGCGTGGCCCAGCTCACCACCTGGCTCCAGGAGGAGATTGGTGAGGAGCTGGCCGATCTGAGAAAGGACACGGTGGCCCGCCTACTGGGCCGTGACGATAACAGCCCCCAGGTGAGCCGGATGCTGGAAATCCGGCAAGAGCTGGGCAAGACCTCCACCAAGAAGTATGACGCCATTGAGGCCGCCGTCTGCGAGGACGGGCGGGTCCGGGGCCTGCTCCAATTCTACGGAGCAAACAGGACCGGGCGGTGGGCCGGGAGGCTGGTGCAGGTGCAAAACCTGCCCCGGACCTACACGGAGCCGCTGGACCTGGCCCGTGAGCTGGTAAAGGCCCGCAAGCTGGATGCCCTGCGGCTCATCTATGGCAGCGTGCCCGACACCCTCAGCCAGCTCATCCGCACGGCCTTTGTGGCCCCGGAAGGCCATGTGCTGATTGACGCCGACTTTTCCGCCATTGAGGCCCGTGTCATCTCATGGCTGGCCAAGGAACAATGGCGGCTGGAGGTGTTCCGCACCCACGGCAAAATCTATGAGGCCTCTGCCTCCCAGATGTTTGGGGTGCCCCTGGAACTCATCAAAAAGGGCAATCCAGAGTATGCGCTCCGGCAAAAGGGCAAGGTGGCAGAGCTGGCCCTGGGCTACCAGGGCAGCACCGGGGCCCTCATCACCATGGGAGCCCTGGACATGGGGCTCACTGAGGAGGAACTGCCGGACATCGTGAGCCGCTGGCGGGAGGCCAACAAGCGCATCCGTGACTTGTGGTATTCCATGGACAATGCCGCCGTCCAGGTCATCACCGAGGGCGGCAGCGTGGGCGTCAACGGCCTGCTGCTGGCCCGTGAGTATGACTATGACAACGGCGTGGACTGCCTCACAATCCGGCTCCCCTCTGACCGCAAGCTCTACTATATCAGCCCCAGCATTGGCCAGAACGAATGGGGGCGGCCCTCCATCTCCTACATGGGCATGGACCAGAAAACCAAACGGTGGAAACGCATTGAAACCTACGGTGGCAAGCTGGTGGAGAACTGCGTGCAGGCCATTGCCCGTGACTGCCTGGCCCTGTCCATTGACCGGCTGGAGGCCGCCGGGCTCCCGGTGGTGTTCCACATCCACGACGAGGTGGTTGTTGATGTGGCCCCCTGGGACACAGAGGACGCCATGCTGGGCACCGTCTGCACCATCATGGGGGAGCCGGTCCCCTGGGCACCTGACCTGCCGCTCAAAGCGGCTGGCTGGGTGGGCTACTACTTCACAAAGGATTAAATCAGAGGAGGCACGGACCATGCACATGGTAAACGATAAAGGCGAGGCCGTCTATTACAACCTGGTCCGCAAGAACAACAAGGACTACTGGCTGGTGCAGGGCATCGGCTCCACCGTTGTCTACGGACGGGACCGGGAGCGCCGCAAAAGCCGCCATTTCACCCAGGAACAGCAGGCGGAGCGCTACCTTGCCCGGCATGGTTTCCGGCCCGATTGACCGCCATTTTTTCCGGCGGAAAAAAAAACCAAAGGAGGTTACCGATGAAAACCGTGTATGACCGGATGATGGAAAATAACTCCTACCAAAAGACCAAGGACTTCATCATCAAACAAAAATGGCCCTACGCCCGGAAAAAAGCCTATGCTGAAAAAATCGCCTGGGAGTTTTACCAGCACCCGGATGTTGCCGGGCGGTGCTATGTCACCGTGGGCGGGCTTGACAGCATCACCCTGTTTCTGTTTCTCCGATCTATCGGCATCAATGTGCCCGCCGTGTCCGTTTCCTCTCTGGAGGACAAGAGCATCCAGCTTGTCCACAAGGCCCTGGGCATCCGCTCCCTGCCTCCCATCAAGGACGAAAACGGGAGGCCCTACACAAAAATGCGAGTGATACAGCAATACGGCTATCCTGTCATATCCAAAGAGGCAGCACAGAAAATCAGTCATCTCCAAAACCCGACCAGAAAAAATGCAACCGTGCGCCACGCCATAATGACTGGAGAAACTGGAGAATACGGCGGATTTAAGAAAAACAGCCGGATGAAAATGTCCCAAAAATGGCTGGAGAAGTTTGGCGGGCCGGAAAATGAAAACGAGGGGACCAACTACCAGACCGCTCCTTTTAAGGTTTCAGACGCCTGCTGCTACTACCTCAAAGAGCGCCCCTGTGACCTGTATGCCAAAGAAACAAAGTGTTTTCCTTATTTGGGGCTCATGGCCTCTGAGGGTGGCCGCCGTCAAAAATCTCTCATGTGGAACGGGTGTAACTATGTCGGCAAAAAGACAAAGCGGAGCTGTCCCTTTGCTATTTTCAGCCGCCAGGACCTCCTCACATTGGCTCTGGAAATGGACGCCTACTACCAAGCCCGCTGGAAAGAATTTAAGCCAATCACCGTGGATGCTGAAACCAATGCCATAACCTATGGGGAGCCCATACACCTGGACACCATCATCCCGGCCATCTATGGAGAGATTGCAGAGTGTGGCTACCGCTCTGAGGCCGAAATCCGGGAGCTGGTGGAGGCCAATGGTGGCATCATGGATGAGAGCTTTTCCAAACCGCTCCTGTGTACCACTTTAGCTCAAAGGACCGGCTGCTCTATGTGTGGCTTTGGAGTACACATGGAAAAACGCCCGCACCGCTTTGACCTGCTTTGGGAGAGAAATCCCAAAGAGTGGGACTTGTGGATGCACCATATTGAGCAGGATGCCTCCGGCAACTGGTCCGGCTGGGACCGTGTTCTTGACTACATCGGCGTGGAATGGAGAAACCCGGAGCAGTTTTTTGGAGGTGAGAAAAATTGATTTATGCAGATGCAGCCGCTACCACAAGACTGGCCCCCGATGTTTTCAGAGCCATGCGGCCCTACATGGAGGACAGCTTTTTCAATCCTGGCGGTGTCTACCCAGGAGCCGTTAATGTGCGCCGTGCAGTAAATGACGCACACTCCAGTGTAGGCGAGGTCCTGGGATGCCAAGGGAGGGAAATTTTCTTCACCTCTGGAGGAACTGAGGCCGACAACTGGGCGCTCAAGCAGTTTATACATGAAAAACCTGCCCACATTATCACCAGCCAAATTGAGCACAAAGCTGTCCTCAACACCTGCAAAACGCTCCAGCAAATGGGCTGGAAAGTTACATACCTGCCGGTGGACAAATACGGAATTGTGAAGCCAGATGACCTGCAATCTGCCTTGCGGGGCAACACCAGACTGGTGAGCATCATGCTGGCCAACAACGAAGTGGGGACCGTTGAGCCAATCAAAACGCTGGCGGCTGTGGCCCATGCTACTGGTGCCCTGTTTCACACTGACGCTGTGCAGGCGGTGGGGCACATTCCTGTAAATGTGAATGAGTTGGGTGTGGACTTTCTCTCCCTCTCTGCCCACAAATTTGGGGGTCCAAAAGGCATGGGGGCCCTCTATGCCAAAGATGGTGCCATCTCATCTTTTGTAGACGGAGGCGGCCAGGAAATGGGCCGCCGATCTGGCACGGAAAATGTGCCTGGTATCATCGGGACCGCCGCTGCTCTGATGCTGGCCAATGGCCTCATGTCACACAACGCCCAAAAAACCCGCTACCTCCGGGGCCGCATCATTGATGAAATATCCAGCATGGACGGCGTTTTGGTAACTGGCCCGGACCCCGGACCTATGCGGCTGCCTGGGCTTGCCTCATTCATCATTGACGGAGTAGACAGTGAAACGCTTGTCATGGATTTATCTGCCAAGGGTGTCTGTGTTTCCGCTGGCTCAGCGTGTAGCTCTGGGACAGGCAAGCCATCCTATGTGCTCCGTGCCATGGGCTACTCCGAGCGGGAGGCCTGGTCCAGTCTGCGTGTTTCCCTGGATGACCACATAACCCACGATGAGGTTTCTGAGCTCATCCAGGCTATCAAATCCAGCATAAAGGTTATAAGAAACCAGCATTAAGGAGGCATCAACATGAAAATCATCTCTCCCAGTTTTGAAATTCTCACGCCCCTGGACGGCAAAACCATCCTCAAGCACATTGAGCTGTGTGGCCGGGTGTGCTATAAGTCCGAGGACAAAATCACCGACACCAGCGCCGCTGCCTTTGTGGCTGGCATCATCAAGCGGGGCCATGAGGCCGTGCTGGAGCACTTCAACATCACCATCAAGTTTATCTGTGACCGGGGTGTTTCCCATGAACTGGTCCGGCACCGCCTGGCGTCCTACTGCCAGGAAAGCACCCGCTACTGCAATTACTCCAAAGAGGGCTTTGGCGGTGAAATCACCGTCATCCGACCGGCGTTTCTGGTGGAGGGCACCAAGGCCTTTGCCTGCTGGAGAGGGGCCTGTGAAACGGCTGAGCGGTCCTATTTCTCCCTGCTGGAGTGGGGCTGTTCTCCTCAAGAGGCCCGCTCTGTGCTGCCCAACAGCCTCAAGACGGAGGCGGTGATGACTGCCAACCTGCGGGAATGGCGGCATTTCTTCAAGCTCCGCACGGCTCCGGCGGCTCATCCCCAGATGAGAGAGGTGGCCATCCCGCTGCTCCACCGGATGCAGGAGCTCATCCCCGTTGTATTTGATGATCTGGAGGTGCCCCATGAAAAGAGCTGAAATCCTGGAGGCTGCCCGGGTCTGCGTCTGCGGAGAGCGTGAGCAGGACTATGGCACCCCGGAAAACAACTTTGAAACCATCGGCCTGCTGTGGGGTGTCTACCTGCGGGCGGCTCACCCGGAGCTGGCCAAGGTCATGACTATCAACCACATCACCGCCAAGGATGTAGCTGCCATGATGGGGCTGCTCAAGGTAGCCCGGATTGCTACCGGGGACAAAGCGGACAGCTTTGTGGACCTGGCTGGCTATGCGGCGTGTGCCGGTGAGATTGCAACTAAAACGATGTGATTGTTATGGATAACGAGTATGTTTTTCTTGCGGACGCAAGACATTTTTTCCCACAAAAAACCTGGAGAAATATGACGCCTAAAGAGCAAAAACTCTGGAGGGCCCGTCTGCAAATACTTCGACTGAAAAGGAGGCCCCCTGTGTCTAAAAAGAAAAAACACCGCCGTCCGGTGCCCAAAACCTGTGACCCCAACCTCTGTGACCATTGCATGTATCTGGGTGAGGGTGACTTTGTGTGTGACCTCAATGGCCTGGGACCGGAGGAAACGGTCTTTGTGCTGGAGGACTGGGAGCCCACTGAGCATTTTCTCCAATGTGTGAAAGAGGCCAACCATGAATAGGCAGGAACGCCGCAAGCTGAAAAAGCAGGGCATCCAGGTGCCAAAGGACCCCAGCATCAACATCAAGCTCTCCGATCTGGGCCGGGACATTATGACCCCGACCATGGAGAGCGCAATGATGCACGAAATCAATCAACAATGCCTGGAGGCAGACAAGCGCTTTTCCCTTGACCTGGACACCATGGTCATCTGGACCCTGTACCAGTGCTATGGATGGAGGGAAAAGCGCCTCCATGACTTTTATCTGGCGATGGCCAAAGAACACCGCCGGATGCGTGAATTTTATGAAATGGATGACCTTTACCCCGAGCGCTACAAACTCAAGGAAAAGGGCATTGATATTGAAAAATGGCAAGAGGAGGTGCTGAACAATGACCCCTAAACCCTGGGAAAACGGTGAGGGCTACCCTGACCCCACCGCCTACAACGCCCTGCGGCCCATCATGCAGGAGGACGCTGCCCTGGAGGGAAAGGTCAATTTTCTCATCAAGGTGCTCAAATTCATCATAGCGGAAAGCGGCTTTGAGCTGCTGGCCCGCATCGAACTCAAGGACAAAAAGACCGGGAGGTGTTTTAGATGACCCCATGGGAAACCGCTGTCTGCCAGCGGGCCGTTGAGGCCTTTGGCAAAGAGCACCAGCTCATCATCTGCATGGAGGAAATGGCGGAGCTAACCAAAGAGCTCACCAAACACCTCCGGGGGCGTGACAACCTCCCCCAGATTGCAGAGGAGGTGGCCGATGTTGAGATTATGCTGGAGCAGCTCAAGCTCCTTTTTGATCTGCGTGGCGCTGTTTCTGACGCCAAAGAGGCCAAGCTCATCCGTCTGCAAGAAATGAGTGCCAAAAGGGAAAAGGAAGTGGCTGAAATCAAAGCCATCATGGCCAACTGGATTGATGCCGACATCAAGAGGAGTGATGCTCTCCACTTTACAATTCCCATGACCGAAACCCCAGAGTAAGAGGTGCCCGCCCATGCAATATGACCGCAAAATAACAATATCAGCCGGAAGTAACCGGCGGGCCATGACCTGGAAACCCCAAACCATGCTCATCTCTGAGCTTTGGGCCAGGCTCCAGACCCCGGCCAGAGGCACGGAAACCCTGGCTGAATATCTGAATATGAAAAAGGCCCAGCAGGATGACCTCAAGGATGTGGGCGGCTTTATGGCCGGCACACTGTCCGGGCCCCGGCGCAAGGCCAACAATGTGACCGGGCGTGATGTCATCACCCTGGACCTGGACAACATCCCCTCCGGCGGCACGGAGGATGTCCTGCGCCGGGTGGAGGCTCTGGGGTGCGGCTATTGCATTTACAGCACCAGAAAGCACAGCCCGGCAGCGCCCCGCTTGCGTGTTCTGTTGCCCGTTGACCGGACCATGACGGCGGATGAGTATGAGCCCGCCGCCCGGAAGATGGCGGAATACATAGGCCTGGAGCTCATGGACCCCACCACCTTTGAGGTGTCCCGGCTCATGTATTGGCCATCCTGCTGCTCTGACAGCCAGTATGTCTACCGCTGGCAGGACAAGCCCCTCATCTCCGTCAACGGCCTGCTGGCCCAATATGCCGACTGGCAGGACTGCACCGCCTGGCCCCAAGTGCCGGGCGCTCTGAGCCTCCCCAAGCTGGCCGTCAAGCAAGGTGACCCGGAGGCCAAGACCGGCGTGGTGGGCGCTTTCTGCCGCACCTATGACATCTACCGGGCCATGGATGAGCTCATCCCCGGCATGTATGAGGCCGTGGACACGATGCCTGGCCGGTACACCTACCTGGGCGGCTCCACTACCGGCGGCGCTGTGATCTACGACAACGGCAAATTTCTTTACAGCCACCACGCCACCGACCCGTGCAGCGGGCGGCTGGTCAATGCCTTTGACATGGTACGCCTCCACCGCTTTGGGGACAAGGACGATGAGGCCCAGCCTGGGACCCCCACAAACCGCCTGCCGTCCTACAAGGCCATGTGTGAGCTGGCGGTCCAGGATGCCGATGTGGCCGCCCTGATGAGCCAGGAGCGCTACCAGGAGGCCGTCCGGGACTTTGAGGGCGTGGAGCCCACCAATGAGGAGGCCCCAGCCAACTGGATGGCCAAGCTGGCCGTGAACACCCAGACGGGGCTCCCCAAGGCCACCATTGACAATGTGTGGATTATCCTGGAGCATGACCCCCTCCTCAAAGGCAAGTTTGCACTCAACCAATTTGCTGGCCGTGGTGAGGTCCTGGGGCCCCTGCCGTGGGACAACCGCACGGAGCGCCGCTTTTGGGATGACAACGACAACCAGGGCCTCTACTGGTACATGGAGAGATACCACCACATCACCGGCAATGGGAAGATTGACGGGGCCCTCTCCCTGCACTCCACCGCCCATGCTTTCAACGACATCCAGGACTATCTCCGGGGCCTGATCTGGGACGGGGTGCCCCGCCTTGACACCCTTTTCATTGACTACCTGGGGGCAGCTGACAGCCCCTACACCCGGGCCGTCACCCGCAAGTCATTCACCGCCGCCGTGGCCCGTGCCATGGTCCCGGGCACCAAGTATGACACCATGCTCATCCTGTCCGGGGCACAAGGCCTGGGCAAAAGCACCCTGCTGGATAAGATGAGCCGGGGCTGGTTCAATGACAGCATCCGCACCTTTGAGGGCAAGGAGGCCTCTGAACTGCTCCAAGGCGTCTGGCTGGTGGAGATTGCGGAGCTGGACGCTTTCCGGCGCACAGACATTGCCCGCATCAAGCAGTTTCTCTCCCTACGGGCTGACCGTTTCCGGGCCGCTTATGGCCGCCATGTCAAGGAGCTGCCCCGCTGCTGCGTCTTTTTCGGCACCACGAATGTGAGCGCCTATCTCCAGGACAGGACCGGCAACCGCCGTTTCTGGCCCGTGGATGTGGGCCTGGGCCCCGTCACAAAGAATGTGTGGGCTGATCTGCCGGGAGAGATTGACCAGCTGTGGGCGGAGGCCGTGGTCCGATGGAGGACCGGAGAGGCCCTTTTCCTCAAAGGTGATCTGGAGGAGGCCGCCAAGGCCAAGCAGGAGGAGCACCGTGAGGTAAGCACCCGGGAGGGCCTCATCACGGACTTTCTGGAGCGCCAGGTGCCGGAGGACTGGCCCAGCTGGCCGCTGGACCGCCGCCGCATGTTCTGGGCGGGGGCCGTGCAGGGTGATGTCAAGCTGGTGGACCGTGACCGGGTGTGTGCCCTGGAGGTCTGGTGTGAGGCCCTGGACGGCAAGCAGCGGGATATGAGATACAGCGACACGGCGGAAATCAACAGCATCATTGAGGCCTCTGCTGACTGGGAGAAAAGCGCCAACTCCATGCGCTTTGGCTATTGCGGAAAGCAGCGTGGTTTTCTCCGCCGGAGGGACATTTGACCCCCGGAACATTGAGCGGAACATTGGGTGGAACATTCAAAAAACGGCCTCCAATGTTCCGGGACATGTTCCGGGCAATGTTCCGGGCAAAACCCTTGAAAACACTGGATTTTTTGGCAAGTGGAACATTGGAACATTCATTTTCTATTGATTGTGAAATAGAGGAAATAGAGAGAAAAAAAACTCTCTATCCCGCCTGTATGCGTATATGTATAGAAATCAATGTTGACAATGTTCCACCCCCTCAGATTGGAGGTTGAAAAGCATGAGAGAAAGCAGCATAGAAAGCTACCTTGTCCGCAAGGTGAAAGAGCACGGCGGCCTATGCTATAAGTTTGTATCACCCGGCAATCCTGGTGTGCCTGACCGCATCATCATCACCCCCACCGGCAAGACGGTGTATGTGGAGCTGAAAACAGAGATTGGGAGGCTGGCCAAGGTGCAGAAGTGGCAGCGGAGCGAGATGGAGAAACGGGGGGCGGATGTCCGGGTGCTTTATGGCCTGGATGCCGTGAAAGATTTTTTGAGGGAGGTTTTCACCGATGCAGTACACCCCGCATAACTACCAGGCCTACTGCATCCAGCGGGTGGTGGAGGACCCGGCCATTGGGCTGTTTCTCCGGCCAGGCCTGGGCAAAACCGTCATCACCCTCTCTGCCGTCAATATTCTCAAGTATTTCCGCTGGCAGGTGGCCAAGGCCCTGGTGGTGGCCCCCAAAAAGGTGGCAGAGGCCACCTGGAGCAAGGAGGCGGCCAAGTGGGACCACCTCCAGCATCTCCGGGTGTCCACCGTCCTGGGGAGCGCCAGCAAACGCATCAAGGCCCTCAACACTCCGGCGGATGTCTATGTGACCAACCGGGAGAACTTTGAGTGGCTGGTGGACTACTACCAGCAGGCCTGGCCGTTTGATATGGTCATCTTTGATGAGAGTACCAGTTTCAAGAACTCCCAGAGCAAGCGTTTCAAGGCTGCCAAGCGTATCCGCCGGTTTATCAAGAAAGTGGTGCTGCTGACCGGCACACCGTCCTCCAAAGGCTTGATTGATCTGTGGGCCCAGGTGTACCTCCTGGACGGTGGTGAGCGCCTGGGGCCGTCCCTGTCCGCCTACCGGGAGCGATACTTTGACCCGGACAAGAGGAGCCGGACCCAGATTTTTTCCTACAAGGCCAAGGACGGAGCTGAGAGCGCCGTGCTGGATGCCATCTCAGACATCTGCATCTCCATGAAAGCGGAGGACTATTTGCAGCTGCCGGACTTCATCCAGCATGAAATCCCCGTCCTCCTGGATGCCAAGGCCAAAAAGGCCTATGACCAGTTTGAGCGGGACCTGCTGCTGGAGGTGGATGAGGACATTATCACAGCGGGCACCGCCGGGGTACTGGTGGGCAAGCTGCTGCAATTCTGCAATGGGGCTGTGTATGGCAATGACGGCAAGGTGGTCCCAGTCCATGACTGCAAGCTGGAGGCTTTCACGGAGCTGCTGGAGCAGCTGAACGGGGAGCATTGCCTCACATTCTACGGCTACCAGCACGACAAGGACCGCATCCTGGAGCGCCTTGAGAAGTACAACCGGGGCCGGACCGAAAAGCTGAGGGTCCGGGTCTACAAGGGCGTGGAGGATGAGGAGGCCTGGAACGCCGGAGAGGTGGATGTGCTGCTGGTGCATCCGGCCTCCTGTGCCTACGGCCTCAACCTCCAGGCCGGTGGCCGCCATGTGGTGTGGTATGGCCTCAACTGGAGCTTTGAGCTGAATGACCAGGGAAACTGCCGCCTGTACCGGCAGGGCTCCCCCTACGAAAAAGTGTTTGTGCATTACCTCATTGTGCAGGGCTGTGAGGATGAGGATGTCATGGCCACCATACGGGACCGGGCAGACACCCATGAGGCCGTTATGCGGGCCCTCAAGGCCAGAATACGCAAGGTAAAGGAGAGTGCAACATGAGCAAGAGCAATTTAACAGTGATCTTGAATGGTGAGCAGGTTTTTTGTGATGAGCTCATCCGGGAAAGCGCCCGTCTGGCCATCCAGCATGAGGCGGACAAGCTGACCATTGAGGCCCTGCGGCAGCAGGTCCAGGACCTTGAGCGATATGCCAAGGAGGCTGAGGAGGCCGGGGCCATGTGCAACGCCGTCCAGAAAGAGGCCGCCATGATGAAAGCGGAGCTGGATGCCGAGCGGGCCGCTTATGCCAAGCTACTAAAGGACATGCACTTTGTCATGGCGGGCGGTGACCCTTGCAAGGTGTGCGCCAAGGTGTGCATGATGGGTGAGGGAAACTGCCAGCCGGAGTGGACTGGAGAGAAAACGGAGGACTGAGCGCATGACCTTGAAAGAGCTGTCCCAGCTGTATTACTTAAACCGGGAAATTGAGATGGACAAGCGCCGCCTCCAGGAGCTTGAGGTCAAAGCGCTGCCGGGGGCCCAGGTCATCACCGGGATGCCCCACGCCCCGGGCGTGACGGACAAGGTGGGAGAATATGCGGCGGAGATTGCCGATCTGCGGGGCATCATTGAGGCCAAGCACCAGCAATGCCTCTATGAGCGGAGCCGCCTGGAGCGTTACATCTCCAGCATTGATGACAGCCTCCTCCGGCAGATTTTCACCTATCGTTTTGTCAACGGACTCCCCTGGCGGCAGGTGGCCGCTTGTATTGGCGGAGGGAATACCGAGGACGGATGCAGAAAAGCCGTGAAACGGTATCTGGAACGGAACTAAAAGAGATTGTCCGTTTTGTCCGGTGTACTTATGTTACACTGACATAGCGGGTGTATGCCTCATCATGGTATTACCTCCTTTGAGAGTGGCGGCAGGGTGACGGAAGTGAAACCAGACCCCTGCCGCCATTCACTATGTCTTTTTGGCTGCTTTTCTCAAAGAAAAGCGGCTTTTTATTATGTTTTGGGGTGGTGAGTGTGGCAAAGCTGAATGACAGACAAGAGCGGTTTGTGGATGAGTACCTGGTGGACCTCAATGCCACCGCCGCCGCAAAGCGGGCCGGGTACAGCGAAAAAACAGCCAGGAGCCAAGGGCAAAGGCTGTTGACGAATGTTGACATACAAGCCGCAATCCAAAAGCGCCAGGCGAGGCTCCGGGGCAAGCTGGAAATCACCCAGGAGCGGGTGCTGGAGGAGCTGGCTGCCATAGCCTTTGCCAACGGCACGGACTTTGCAACCATCAACCGCAATGGCCTTGTCCGGCTTGTCCCCACGGATGATCTGCCGGAGGACAAGAAAAAGGCCGTTGCCTCCATCAAGGAGGGCCAATATGGCACGGAGGTCAAGCTCCATGACAAGGTAAAGGCGCTGGAGCTGCTGGGCAAGCACCTGGGAGTGTTTGACAGCGGCAATGGTCCCGGCAATGAGCAGGAAAACAACATCTTTGAGGTCATTGACCAGAGCACCAGAGAGGAGATAGACACGGATGAGATACCAGAAATTGAGCCCCCGGCAAAATCTGGCCATGACCTGGTGGAATAGGCCGGGCTTTGAGGGCTATGACGGCATCATCTGTGACGGCTCCATCCGATCTGGCAAAACCGTGGCCATGACCGTGGGCTTTGTTATGTGGGCCATGAGCCGCTTTCAAGGCCAAAACTTTGCACTGTGCGGCAAGACCATTGAGAGCTTGCGGCGCAATGTGACCTCCAACCTGCCCAACTGGCTGGCCGGGGTGTTTTCTTTTCGGGAGTACCGCACGGAAAACAAGATTGTGGTGACCGCCGCCGGGCGGAGCAACAACTTTTACCTGTTCGGTGGGCGGGATGAAAGCAGCGCCTCTCTCATCCAGGGCATCACCCTGGCGGGCGTCCTGCTGGATGAGGTGGCCCTCATGCCCCGCTCCTTTGTGGAGCAGGCCTGTGCCCGCTGCTCTGTGGACGGCTCAAAGCTCTGGTTTAACTGTAACCCAGAGGGGCCGTCCCATTGGTTTTATCTCACCTGGGTGCTGGAGGCCGCCAAGCGGAACATGCTGCACCTCCATTTCACTATGGATGACAACCTCAGCCTCTCCGCCTCCGTCAAGGCCAGGTATGAGAGCCTTTACTCTGGCGTGTTTTATGACCGCTTTATCCGGGGCCTCTGGGTGGTGGCGGAGGGGCTGATTTACACCATGTTCAACAAGGATTTTCATGTGGTGCCGGATGTCCCCAGGCCCTATGACCGCTACTACATTTCCATCGACTACGGCACCGCAAACCCCACCAGCATGGGGCTCTGGGGCCGGGCAAGCGGGAAATGGTATCGCATCCGGGAGTATTACTACAACAGCCGCAAGGTGGGCCGCCAGCTCACCGATGAGGAGTATTATGCAGAGCTGGAAAAGCTGGCCGGTGATCTGCCTATCCGGGCGGTCATCGTTGACCCCTCAGCGGCCAGCTTTATTGAGGTCATCCGGCGGCATGGCCGCTTTTATGTGGAAAAGGCCTCCAACTCTGTCCTGGACGGCATCCGGGATGTGGCCACCAGGCTCCAAAGCGGGGACATTTTCATCTGCTCCTGCTGCACGGACTGCATCCGGGAGTTTGGGCTCTATCGCTGGGACGAAAAGGCCCCAATGGACCGGCCCATCAAGGAGAATGACCACGCCATGGACGAGGTGCGCTATTTTGTCCACAAGATTTTTGCGCCCGAGATTTTCAGCTTTTGAGGTGCGCTATGTTTGAGCAGCAATATGTTTTATCTAAGATTGAGCAATGGGCGGAGCGCCTGCCATATAACACTCTGCGGATTGAGGTGGAGCTCCCTGGGCAGACCCTCACGCTGGAGAAGTGCAAAGCCCGGCCCATTGGATTTACCCCCCCCCAACAGGAAAACCAGAAAAGGAGGTGATGCACGGTGGTGGTGCTTAATTTGCGGGATGACTGCGTGGCCAGGGCGGCCACTAATTTCCGCCGGGGCATGACGGACAAGCGCTTTTTGGAGCTTGAAATCACGGCCTGGCTGGGCTCCAAAGAGCGAAAACGGCAGCTGGCCGGTGAGGCCTACTATGACGGGGACCAGGATGTGACCCGCCGCAAGCGCATTGCCCTGGACGATGACGGAAACATCAAGGTGCTGGAGCATCTGCCCAATAACCGACTGGTCCACAACATCTATGCCAAGATGGTGGACCAGAAAACCAATTATTCCTTTGGGCGGCCTTTTTCTCTTGATACTGAAAACAAGGCCTATGCAGAGGCCCTCTCCACCGTTTTTGGGTCCCGTTTTCAGCGGACCATGCACAACATTGGAGAGGGTGCCTGGATTGGCGGCAAGTGCTGGGTGTTCCCCTACTACGACCAAAACGGGGAGCTGGCTTTCCAGCGCTTTCCCGCTGATGAGGTTTTGCCTTTTTGGGCGGATGCTGACCACACCATCCTGGATGCTGCCGTCCATGTCTATGTGGTGCTGGAGTATGACGAAACTGAACAGACCAAGGATGTGGTCAAGGTGGAGGTCATGCACGGCGGCGGCGTGGACTGTTTCATCCGCCGGGATGACGGCACCCTGGAGCCGGACGATTTTGCCCGCTCTGGGCCGTACATAACCAACACGGACCCCCAGACAGGCGAGGAAACCGGCTACAACTGGGAGCGCATCCCCCTGGTGTGTTTCAAGAGCTCCCACCATGAAACCCCCCTGCTGTCCAGGGTGCGGTGTCTGCAAGACGCCTATAACAACATCATCTCCAACTTTGCCAACCAGATGGAGGAGGACATCCACTCCACCATCCTGGTCATCAAGAACTATGACGGGGAGGACCTGGGACGGCTCCGGGCCAACCTGGCCACCTATGGCATCATCAAGGTCCGCTCTTTTGAGGGCTCTGAGGGTGGAGTGGACACCCTCCAGATTGAGGTCAACGCCGAAAACTACAAAGTGCTGCTCTCTATGCTCAAGGATGCCATCATTGAGAACGCCCGGGGCTACGATGCCAAGGATGAGCGCATGAGTGGAAACCCTAACCAGATGAATATACAGAGCATGTACTCTGACATTGATCTGGACGCCAACGGCATTGAGATGGAGTTTCAGGCCTCCATGGAGGAGCTGCTCTGGTTTGTCAATAAGCACCTGGCCAACACTGGCCGGGGGAGCTTTGACGGCACGGAGGTCAAGGTCATCTTTGACCGGGATGTCCTCATCAATGAAACGGAGGCCATCAACAACTGCAAGAACTCTGTGGGCATCCTCTCTGATGAAACCATCGTGAAAATGCACCCCTGGGTGAGCGACCCGGAGCAGGAGCTCCAGCGCATCAAGGATGAGAAAGAGGAGGCCATGGCCGACCCCTACCAAGCCGCTTTTATGAAAAACCGGCAGAACGGAGGGGACGGCTCCGGCAATCCTGTAACCGATCAGAACGGCGGTGGCGGCAATGCCGAGGAATAACCTCCAGCGCAATGCGGACTACTGGGCCCAGCGCATGAAAAACATGGAGGACGCCCTGCTGGACCAGTCCTATTCCTATGTGGAAAACCTGGATGCTCAATTCCGTGCCGCTGAGGCTGAGATTGAGCGCCAGATGTCTGCATGGTATAGGCGCTTTGCCGCCAATAATGACATCACCCTGGCCGATGCCAAGCGGCTGCTCAACAGTGATGAGCTGGCAGAGTTTCACTGGACCGTGGAGGAGTACATCAAGCACGGCGAGGAAAACGCCCTCACCGGGGCCTGGATGAAAGAGCTGGAGAACGCCAGCGCCCGGGTCCACATCTCCAGGCTTGATGCCCTCAAAATCCAGCTCCAGCAGCAGGCGGAGCTCCTCTATTCCAACCAGCTGGACTACCTGGACACGGTGACACGGCAGGCCTATGCCGGGAGCTACTACCACACGGCCTATGAAATCCAAAAGGGCCTGGGTGTTGGGTGGACCATGCAGGCCGTCAATGAAAACACCATCAAAAAGGTGCTCTCCCGGCCCTGGACCACGGACGGCCAGACATTCCGTGACCGCTGCTGGACGAACAAGCAAAGCCTTGTCAACTCCGTCAACACCCAGCTGACCCAGATGATTATACGGGGGGAGCCCCCGGACAAGGCCATCTCCGCCATTGCCAAGCAGTTTGAGGTGTCCCGCTCCAAAGCGGGCCGCCTGGTGATGACGGAAAGCGCCTATTTCTCCAGCACGGCCCAGCAGGACTGTTTCAACGCCCTGGGCGTGGAGCAATACCGGATTGTGGCCTCTTTTGACCGGGACACCTGCTCCCTTTGCGCTCAGCTTGACGGCAAGGTGTTCCGCATGTCGGACTATCAGGTGGGGCTCACCGCTCCGCCGTTTCATCCGTGGTGCCGGTGCTGCACCTGCCCCTACTATGCGGACATGGAGGGCATTGGAGAGCGATGGACCAGAAACCCGGACGGCACCACAAAGAAAATACCGGCCAACACCACCTTTGATGAGTGGCGGCAGAGCTTTGTGCAGGGCCCCATACCTGGTTTGCAAACCCAGGCCCCGGGTGTTACAATTACAGCAAAGACAACCCCGCATTTCCAGAATGTTGTGCAAGGTCTGCCGTCCGCTCCCAGCGGCTACACGGACGCCCTTGAGCAGCATTATGCTGCGGGCAACCAGACGGCCCAGGCCGTCTTTGAGCGCTATGTCCAGCCCGGCTCTGTGGCGGACGGGGCTTTCTCCGGCACGCCGCATTTTGACAGCCGCATCCAAAAGGTCAAAATGAACTTTGCCGCCGACATGAAAGACCCCAGAGGCCCGGCAACAACCTTTTTCCATGAGCATGGCCATTTTGTTGACTTCACATCCTGCGCCGGGAGCGGCTACACCTCTTTGCAGACGCCGGACTTTGGTGATGCTCTGAAAAAGGACTTTGAGGCCTATGTCAAGGCCACCATGAAAGCCAACGGCACCCGGAAAAAGACGGATGCCTACACCATCATTGCCCGGGAGCTCATGGACGCCGACCACAACGCCATTTCTGATCTGTTCGGCGGGCTCTCCAGGAACAAAGCCCGGGGCAATTATGGCCACGCCACCCGCTACTGGACATACTACGGGATGCTGGAGAAAGAGGCCTTTGCCCACATGTTTGCCGCTCAGTTTGATGCCGGGCGCTACGCTCTCATGCAGAAATATTTTCCCACCGCTTTGGCGGAGTTTGAAAAGCTCTTGAAAGGTGTGATTTGATGACACTTTTGGAATACAGCAACAGCAAGCAGGTGCAGGACGCTGCCACCGCCTATGCTGAGAGGCATGGCGGGAGCTTTTTCTGGGAGGAGCCCGGAGGCGGCTTTGTGTATGAGCTGGAGGAGGACGCTTTTTCCCCTCCGGCGGATGCCACCGTTGACCAAGTGCTCAAGGACCTCCAGGGCGGCAAGCTCATCCCTGACATCTGGACAAAGCTGGAGGACCCCGGCCCGGATGTCCTCTATTAAACCGTTGATGAAAGCATCGTGCTGAAAAGCACGGTGCTTTTTTCATACCCAAATACCGCCGGGCCCCGGTGGAAACCAACAGGGGCGCTGCCATACCGGGACTGGCCGGACACAAGGAAAGCAGATAACAGGAGGTAAACGAAACATGAAACTTTTGTGGCTCAAGGAAATCATTGGCGATGCCTACACGGAGGACATGGACGCCGCCGCCTGCCAGGCGATTGGCAAGGACTTTGTTGCCCGTGCGGACTTCAACGCCAAAAACACCCGTGTCAAGGAACTGGAGGCCCAGGTGGGCCAGCTTGAGGAGGCCGCCAAGGGACATGCCAAGCAGCTGGAGGAGCTGAAAAAGTCCGCTGGTGACAACGAGGAGCTGACCCGCAAGATTGGTGAGCTGGAACAGCAGAACAAGGCCGACAAAGCCGCTTTTGAGAAAGAGCTGGCCACCATCCGGCTGACCTCTGCCGTGGATGCTGAGCTCACCGCCGCCGGAGCCAAGAACAACACCGCCGTCCGGGCTCTTTTGGCTGACTACCTCAAGGATGCCAAGATTGAGGACGGCAAAGTGGTGGCCAAGGTCAACAATGAGAGCATCACCCTGGCCGCTAAAATCGAGGCCATGAAAAAGGACGCCGCCACGGACTTTCTCTTTGGCAACCCCGGCGGAAAGCTGAGCGGCTGGAAACCCGGGGACCCCGACAACGGACGCAAGCCCGGAGAGGGGAAAAAGCCCTCTGAGATGTCCTACACCGAGCTGGCGGCCTGGATGGCTGAAAACCCGGATGCAAAGCTGGAATGAGGTGCAACATGAGAAACATTACTACTCCCACCAAAGCGGTGTCTTTTGAGGACGCCCTGAGAAACCTGGCCGCTAAGCTGACCGGCAAGCCCGCCGCATCTCTGCCCCGCACCCAGGAGGCTGTTGTGCAGTTTATTGCTGACAACATCTCCTCTGTGAAAGAGCTGACGGATGCCATGGCCGTTGAGCTGGCCACCCGTCTGACCCAGGAGCTTGCGGAGGCCATCGTCAAGGAAGTCATGGCCCGCCTCTCTCCTGCGGCCTCTGAGGAGCCCCAGGAGGACCAGGATGCCGCACCCGAGGAGCAGGCCTCCCCCGAGACCGAAACGCCCGCTGAGGAGCCCCAGGCGGCTCCCAAGACCCGCAAACGCAAGACCTAAAACCATTTTGTAAGAAAGGACGATTGAATTATGCCTAACACCAAGTTTGACGCCAAGTCTTTCAATCCCCAGGCTTTCAAGTATGCGGTGGACCGCATCCCCCGCACCCGGCTCAATGAGATGCGGAAGTCCAGAGCCCTGGCGGGCAACCCCGACATCCGGGAGGTGTTCAGCACTCAGGGTGGCACCGGCTATGCCCGTATTGCTATGAGAGGCCTGCTGGACGGCGATGCTGTCAATTATGACGGTCAGACCGACATCACCGCCACCTCCACCAAGACCTTTGAGCAGGGCGTGGTGGTCATTGGCCGTGCCAAGGCCTGGACCGAAAAGGACTTTTCCTTTGACATCACCGGCGGCATTGACTGGATGGACAATGTGGCCCAGCAGGTTTCCGAGTATTGGCAGGACATTGACCAGGACACCATCCTGGCCGTCCTCAAGGGCGTCTTTGCCATGACCGGCGGCCAGAGCGCTGAGTTTGTGGCCAAGCACACCTATGAGGTGGCGGGCAACATGGAGGCCACCACCATGAACAGCGCCACCGCCCAGGCCTGCGGTGACCGCAAGAAGAAGTTTTCTCTTGTGTTCATGCACTCTGTTCCTGCCACCAACCTGGAAAACCTCAACCTGCTCACCGCCCTCAAGTACACCGACAAGGACGGTGTGACCCGTGACCTGACCCTCTACACCTGGAACGGCAAGACCGTTGTGGTGGATGACGGGATGCCTGCCACGGACGGCTATTTCCCCGCCAGCGCCTCCGATGAGGGAGCGCTCCAGGTCAAGGCCTCCGGTGCTACTGCTGGCCAGATCAACCAGGCGGAGGTCACCCCCTACTTTGGCGAGGGCACCCCTGCGGCGGACAGCTATGTGGTCCCCGGCACCCGCTACACCACCTATGTGCTGGGCGAGGGCGCTATCAGCTTTGAGGACATCGGTGCCAAGGTCCCCTATGAAATGGCCCGTGACCCCAAGACGGACGGCGGCGTGGACACCCTCTACACCCGCCAGCGCAAGGTATTCTCTCCCTTTGGCATCTCCTACGAAAAGAAAAGCCAGACCACTCTCTCCCCCACGGATGCAGAGCTGGCCAACGGTGCCAACTGGTGCCTGGTCCACTCCGGCGAGGAGGAGGAAAACGACCGCTCCTACATCGCCCACAAGGCCATCCCCATTGCCCGCATCCTCTCCAGAGGCTAAGGACATGGAGGGCGTGTATGAGGCCGTGGTGGACCGGCTGGCCATGCTGGGCTACACTGTCACGGACGCTGACGAAACCGGCCTTAAATACACCATCCGCAAGTGTGAGGCGGAGCTTTTGGCGAACATCAACCACCGAAAGCTCCCGCCTCCTCTTTTTTACACCCTTGTGGACATGGTGGCCGGTCATTTCCTGTTTGATAAGAAAGCCGCCGGAGGGCTTGACGGGCTGGAGGGCTTTGACTTCAACGCCCCCGCCAAGAGCATCACGGAGGGGGACATCTCCGTGACCTTTGCCGGGGCCAGTGATGGTGCAAGCAATGCGGAAAGCCGCTTTGACGCCATGCTGGCCCAGCTCATGCACCCGGCAGAGAGCACCCTGGCGGCTTTTCGGAGGCTGAGATGGTAGTCCCCGCCGCCTACAAAAAGGCCATCCAGAGCCTCTGGACCGGCCTGGCCACCATCACCGTGCGGCAGGGTGTGCTCAACCCTGCCAATGGCCGCACGGAGCCGGTGGAGAAAGTGACGGCCTCCGGCCTGCCCCGCCGCATCTCCCACCAGACCGTCAAGACCACCGAGCCCACCGAGGAGGCGGCCCTGGTGGCCCAGACGGTGACGCTCTACATTGACCCGTCCGTGGACATCCCGGAGGGCTCCAAAATCACGGTGACCCAGAACGGCGTCACCCGTGACTATGAGCGGAGCGGCAAGCCTGCCGTTTACACCTGCCACCAGGAGGTCCCCCTGGAGCTGTTCAAGGAGTGGGCCTAATGCGGTGGGGCAATGTCGATTACAAGCAGCTCCAAAAGCTACGGGATAACCTGCAAAAGCTCCAGGACATGGACCTGGACAAATTCTGTGAGGATGTGTCCAAAGAGCTGGCCGCCCGGCTGCTGGCCCTGGTCATCCCCCGCACCCCGGTGGGGCAATACCCCCGGAGCAGCGGGAAAAAGGGCGGCACCCTGCGCCGGGGCTGGACCGCCCGGACCGAGCAGGAGGCGGCGGGCGGCGGGAAAGTAGACCCCGCCGCCTACGCCAACGCCCTGCCGGTTTTCAAGCGGGGGCGGACCTTTTACATCGAGGTCATCAACCCCGTCCACTACGCCAGCTATGTGGAGTTTGGACACCGCACCCGTGGCGGAGGCGGCTGGGTGGCCGGGCAGTATTTCCTCACCCTGTCTGAAAAGGACCTTGAGCGGGTGGCCCCCGCCGTCATTGAGAAAAAGCTGGAGGCGCTGCTGCGGGAGGCTTTCAATGTCTGAAATCAGTTTTAAGAGCATCTATGACGGCGTGAGCCTTGCGCTGCACGCCGCTTTTCCTGCTGTGCAGGTACACGGCGGGAATGTCAAGCAGGGCCTCAACCCTGGGGACCTCAATGTGGTCATGCCCTCCGCCGGGCAGAGCAAACAGGTGGGAGAGCGGTTTCTCCGCACCCCTACCCTGGATGTCATCTACTACCCCAAGGTGGGGGTGGCGGAGTGCTGCGAGGTGGCAGATCAGCTCACCATGCTCCTGCGGGACATCACCACCCCGGAGGGGGACCTCATCCATTGCACCAACTGCGAATGGACCATTGAGGAGGGCGTCCTGCATGTGCTGGTGAGCTATGACCACCACGCCTACATCCCCCAGGAGCCGGTCCTCATGGAAACCCTTGATATTGAAATGGAGGGATAAACATGGCGCAAGCCAAGACCACGAACAGCGAAAAGGCCACCGGGGCCGCTACCTACAAAAAGGAGCAGCTTGTGGCCTCTAAGAGATACGCCAACCGGCGGGACATCATCATGGCCCTGCTGGAGGACGGCAAGGCCTACACCTTGAATGAGGTGGATGGGCTGATTGAGAAGTACATGAAAGGAAAGGTGAACTGATATGGCGCTGGGAGGCGGCACCTGGCAGACCCAAAACAAGGTCCTGCCTGGCTACTATGTCAATTTCTCCAGTGTGCCCAGGGCGTCTGCTACCCTCTCTGACAGAGGCTATGCGGCAGCGCCTTTTGAGCTGAGCTGGGGCCCGGAGGGTGAGGTTTTCCCCGTTACCTCCGGGGAGTTTCAGAAAAACAGCAAGGCCATTTTCGGCTACGCCTACGACCACCCCAAGATGCTCCCCCTGCGGGAGATTTTCACCCACGCCACCACCGTCTACTGCTACCGCCTGGGCTCCGGGGCCACCAAGGCCTCCAACACCCTGGCCACGGCCAAGTATGGCGGCGTGAGAGGCAACGACATCACCATTGTGGTGGCCGCCAATGTGGATGATGAGGACCTCTGGGATGTGACCACCTATGTGGACGGCGTGGCCGCCGACACTCAGACCGTGGCCGATGCTGACGAGCTGGTGGGCAATGATTGGGTGGACTTCAAGACGGACGCCACCCTGGAGGCCTCCGCCGGGATGCCTCTGGCCAACGGGGCGGACGCCACCACCATCACCGGCGAGGCCCACCAGGCCTTTTTGGACAAGATTGAGCCCTATGCCTACAACGCCCTGTGTTGCCCGGCATCGGATGCCACCACCGTCCGGCTCTATCAGCAGTTTTGCAGCCGTGTCCGGGATGAGGTGGGCAGTAAATTCCAGCTTGTGGCCTGGCAGCCCAGCACGGCGGATTATGAGGGCATCATCGGCGTGTGGAACACCGTGACCCACCCCACCATTGCCAATGTTCCCACCCACTCCCTGGTGTATTGGGTGGCCGGTGCTGAGGCGGGCTGTGCGGTCAACAAGTCCCTCACCAACTTCAAGTATGATGGTGAGCTGACTATCAACACCGACTACACCCAGGTGGAGCTGGAGGCGGCCCTCAAGGCGGGCAAGTTTATCTTCCACAATGTCAACGGTGATGTGCGGGTGCTGGAGGACATCAACACCCTGCTCACCCTGTCCGACACCAAGGGGGAGATTTTCCAGAGCAACCAGACCATCCGGGTGTGCGACCAGATTGCCAATGATGTGGCGGTGCTGTTCGGTCAAAAGTACCTGGGCACCGTACCCAATGACGCTTCTGGCCGCTCCTCCCTGTGGGGGGACATCACCAAGCTCATCCAGCAGCTTGATGACATCCGGGCCGTGGAGAACTTTGACCCGGAAATTGTGACCTGTGAGCAGGGTGACAGCAAGAAAGCCGTCCTCTGCATCGTCAACGGCCTCAATGTGGTCAACGCCATGGCCCAGCTCTACATGAGCGTGATTATCCAGTAAGGGAGGGAAAGGAAAATGTCCAAGCCGACCATGAACACCCAGGACGCTGTAAGCGCCAATTTTGCGGAGTGCTTTGTCACCATTGACGGGACCCGTTACTCCATGCTTATGGCCAAGGAGTTTGAGGGCACGGCATCCGTCAACACCGCTGAGGTTTACAAGCTGGGCGGTGTTGTGGTGGGCCACAAGGCCCAGACCGTTGCCCTGTCTTTCTCCATGACCATCTACAAATGCACGGAGATTTTTGACAAGGTGGTGGAGGACTTCATCAAGACCGGCGTGATGCCCACCTTTGACATCCAGACCTCCAACGATGACCCCGCCACTACCGTGGGCCGGAGCACCAAAATCTACAACAACTGCATCCTGGACGGTGATGTGCTGCTGTCCATGTTCAATGCGGAGGGTGACTTTGTTGAGCAGTCCATTGAGGGCTACTGTGACAGCTTCACCCGGCCCGAACAGTACACCAACCCGACCTACATGTAAGGTCACATAACACACAAGGAGGAAAAAATCCATGAGTAACCTGTCCGCTTTCATGCGTGCCAATGTCGAGCAGATTGAGAACCACAAGTTTGCCGCCTCCCCCCGTATCAAGGGGGAGGACGGCAAGCCCATGGAGTGGGAAATCTGCTGCATCTCCGCCGATGAGTACGCTCGCATCCGCTCCGCCTGCATCCGCCAGGTCCCCGTGCCCGGCAAGAAAGGCCAGTACACCCAGCAGCTTGACACCTACACTTTCCAGGCAAAGGTGGCGGCCCGCTGCACCGTGTTCCCGGACCTCAATAACGCCGCACTCCAGAATGATTGGGGCGTGGCCAAGCCGGAGGAGCTGATTGGCAAGCTGCTCATTGGCGGCGAGTTTGACGATTATGTCACGGAGGTTTTCCAGGTCAACGGTTTCAAGACCGATGATGACATGGTGGCTGAGGCAAAAAACTAATCCTGGACGGTGACCCGGAGGCCAACTTTGCCCATTTCTGCCTGCAAAAGTTTGGCTGGGAGCCGTCCAAGTTTTTAGACCTGCCCGTCAAGGAAAAGGCTTTTGTCATCGCCTCCATCCAAGTAAGAGGCGAGGACGAAAAGAAACGGGAGGCAGAGCTGAAAAGCAAGATGAGAAAAGGCAGAGCCAAACGGAAGTAACAGGGGCCCCCGCTGCATGGCGGGGGCCTAATTCTTAAAAGAGGGGGTGAACCCGTGGCAACAATCAGATCTCAGATGGTCCTCAATGACGGTATCAGCGGCGTGCTCAGAAAAATCAACACGGCGCTCAACACCACCCTCAATGCCTTTGAGCAGGTCCAGCGGGCCTCCGGGCGTGCTGTGGACACGGCGCAAATCCAGGCGGCCAGAGCGGCGCTGGTGCAGGCCAACCGTGAAGTGGATGAAATGGCGGAGGGCTACCGCCGGGCGGCAGAGCAGGAGGAAATCCTCAACAAGGGCCTCCGCAACGGCACCAATGCTGCGGGCGGCCTGCTGGGCAAGGTCAAAGGCATTGTGGCCACATTGGCCGCCGGAGCCGGTATAAAAGCGCTCCTGGGGCTGTCTGACAAGCTGACCAGCACCACGGCCCGCCTCAATTTCCTTGTGGATGACGGGGGCTCTGTGGAGGCCCTGGAGCAGAAAATCATGGCCTCTGCCCAGAGGTCCCGGTCCGCCTATCTGGACACCGCCTCCGCCATCGCCAGCATGGGCTCTAATGCTGGGCGGGCCTTTAGCAACAATGATGAGCTCATCGGCTTTATGGAGCTCATCAATAAGAGCTTTGTTATTGGCGGTGCTACGGCGGAGGGCCAGGCCGCCGCCATGCTCCAGCTCACCCAGGCCATGGCCGCCGGTGCCCTCCGGGGCGAGGAGCTCAACTCCATCCTGGAGAACGCCCCCGGCATTGCCCGTGCCATTGAGAGCTACATGGGCATTGCGGAGGGCTCCATCAAGCAATATGCGGAGCAGGGCCTCATCACCGCTGAGGTGGTCAAAAACGCCATGTTTGCCTCTGCGGATGAAATCAATGCCAAGTTTGAGAGCATGCCCATGACCTGGGCCCAGATTGCCACCAAAATGCAAAACACGGCCCTGGCGGCCTTTGACCCTGTGCTCACACGGCTCAACCAAGTGGCAAACAGCGCTCAGTTTAACACGGTCATCAACGGGGCCATCAACGGGCTGGCCATGCTGGCCACGGTGGCCACCGGCGTGCTGGACCTCCTCATCAACGGGGCCGCCTTTGTGGTGGACAACTGGAGCTGGATAAGCCCCATTGTCTACGGCCTGGTGGCCGCCTTTATCGCCTACAATGCCGTGGCCCTCATCACCAACGGCATCAACGCCGCCATGGCGCTGGCTGAGGGTGTGAAAGCGGCGGCATTGATGATGAGCACCGGGGCCACCTTTGCCCAGACTGCGGCTCAGTACGGGCTCAATGCGGCCCTGCTGGCCTGTCCCATCACCTGGATTGTGGTGCTGGTCATCGCCCTTGTGGCGGCCATCTACGCCGCCTGTTCGGCCATCGCCAAGTTTACCGGCATCGCCAACAGCGGCTTTGGCGTCATCTGCGGCGGCATCAATGTGGTGGTGCAATTCTTTGTCAACCTGGGCTTGACCATCGCCAACATTGCCCTGGGCATCTGGAACGCCCTGGGGGCCTGTGCTCAAAACATCGGCATTGCGTTCAGCAATGTCATCTCCGGCGTGCAGGCCTGGTTTTACAACCTGCTCTCCACGGCGCTCACCGTGGTGGCCGGTATCTGTGAGGCGCTGAACAAGTTGCCCTTTGTGGAGTTTGACTATTCCGGCATCACCAATGCGGCCAGCGACTACGCCGCCAAGGCGGCGGAGGCCTCTGGCAACATCCAGGACTTTGTGAGTGTAGGGGATGCTTTCAACGAGGGCATGAGCACCTTTGACACCTGGCAGGACGGCTGGGTGGGGGATGCTTTCAACGCTGGAGCCAACTGGGGTGACGGCGTGGCCAGCGGCATCTCTGACGCCGTGGGCGGCCTGTTTGACATGGACCTGGGCGCTGCTACGGACTACGGAGCGGGCGGCCTGGGCACCGGCGGATATGGTGACTTTGCCATGGATGACCTTTTGGGCAACACCGGGCAGACCGCCGCCAACACCGGGGCCGCCGCCGATGCCCTCAGCACCTCCACGGAGGAGCTGGAGTATTTGCGGGACATTGCGGAGCGGGACGCCATCAACCGTTTCACCACGGCGGAGGTCCGCATTGACATGACCGGCATGACCAACCGCATTGAGGGCGGTGCCGATCTGGACGGTGTTATCTCCACCCTCACAGACGGCTTTACAGAGGCCCTGCTGACGGCGGCGGAGGGCGTCCATGCGTAGACCCTGCCCCATGCCGGAAACACGGAGTTTTTTCCAATGGAAAAAAGGAGGGTGACAAGATGAGTTACACCTGCTATCTGGGCGGGGCCCTTTGGCCCACCCCAGAAAAGCTCCAGGTGAAAATCAAGGGGAAAAATAAAACCCTGGTCCTCTTAAATGAGGGAGAGGTCAATTTCCTGCGGGCCCCCGGCCTCACGGAGCTCACCGTCCCCTTTGACCTGCCCATGCTCACCGGCTCCCGGTCCCCGGACTACTACCTGGGACTGCTGGAGCAGATGAAAGCCAACAAGGAAACCACCCAATTCATGCTGGTGCGGATGTCCCCCTCCGGGGGGATGCTCTTTGACACCAACATCAAGGTGAGCGTGGAGGACTACAACATCACCGAGGACGGCAAAAAGGGCCTGGATGTGGCCGTGGATGTCAACCTCAAGCAATGGCGGGACTACGGCACAAAGACCGTGACCGTGGAGGAGCCCAAGGCAGAGAGCACCACGCCCACCGTGACGGTGGAAAAGGAGCGGGACGCCAGCACGGCCCCCACGGCCAAGACCTACACGGTCAAGGCTGGTGACAGCCTGTGGGCCATCGCCGCCAAGTATTACGGCAACGGGGCCGACTACAACAAGATTTTCAACGCAAACACGGATAAAATCAGCAATCCCAACCTCATCTATGTGGGGCAGGTGCTCACCATCCCATGACCTATGAGCTGCTGATACAACACCAGGGGACCATCATGCTGCCCCCCGTGGTGGAGAATGTAAGCATTGAGTGGGAGCGCCAAGGACAGCCGGGAAAGCTCATTGCCGAGGTGGTCAAGACGCCCGGCCTGAGCTTTCAAGAGGGCGACCCGTGCCGTTTTTCCGTGGACGGCACCCCCGTCTTTTATGGCTTTGTCTTTGAAAAATCCCGCAAGGGCAGCACGGATGACATCATCCAAATCACCGTATATGACCAGCTCTACTACCTCAAAAACAAGGACACCTATGTCTACACCAACAAGACCGCCGCCGATGTGATACGCATGATTGCGGAGGACTTCCAGCTCAATGTGGGGGACCTGGAGGACACCGGCTACACTATCGGGAGCCGTGTGGAGGACAACCAGACCCTCTTTGACATCATCCAGACGGCTTTGGACGAAACCCTCAAGGCCACCTCCCAGATGTATGTGCTCTATGACGATGTGGGCAAGCTGACCCTCAAGAACATCGGCAGCATGAAATTGGGGCTTTTGATTGATGAGGACACGGCTGGGGACTTTGACTATAAAAGCTCCATCGCATCCCAGACCTATGACAAAATCAAGCTCTCCTATGAGAACAAGGACACCGGTAAGCGGGAGGTTTTCGTGGCCCAGGACAGCTCCAACATCAACCAATGGGGCGTCCTGCAATACTACGAAAAGCTGGACAGCACCACCAATGCCAAGGCCATGGCGGATGCCCTCCTCAGCCTCTATAACACCAAAACCCGGACCCTCAAGCTCCAAGATGTGCTGGGGGACATCCGGGTGAGGGCCGGGACCCTGCTGGTGGTCATGCTGGGGCTGGGTGACATCAATGTGTCAAACTACCTCATGGTGGAGCAGGTCAAGCACACTTTCAACAATGAGCAGCACCTCATGGAGCTCAAAATGCGAGGTGGTACATTTGTCACTTGACATCAATGAACTGGTGCGGCTGGTCAAGCGGGCCGCTGTGGAGGCCGTCCAGGCAGGCGCTCCCATGAGCGGGGGCTATGGCTATGTGACCTCCACCTCCCCGCTTGAAATCACCGTTGACCAAAAGAAGATATTGAGCGAGGCCCAGCTCATCCTCACGGACGCCGTGAGGGATTACACCGTGGAGATGACCACCATGCCGGAGTTTCACGAAACCGAGGAAACCAGCGGCGGGGCCGGGGATGCCTCTTTTGCGCCCCACAAGCACCGCTACCAGGGCCGGAAAAAGTGGAAAGTCCACAACGCCCTCCAGATGGGGGAAAAGGTCATCCTCCTGCGGTGTGACGGCGGGCAGCAGTACATTGTCCTGGGCAGATGGGAGGCGAGGACCTAATGGCAACTTTACCGACCACGGGGGATGACCTGGACCTCATCACCTTTGCGGTGGAAACCCAGCCCAGCTACACCCACAAGCTGGACATTGACCGCAACCGGGTGAGAGGCATGACGGATGAGCGGGATGCCGTCCTCCAGGCCGTTTACCTCATTCTGAATGTGGAGCGCTACGCTTTCCCCATTTATTCCCGCAACTACGGCTCCGAGCTGTCCGATCTGATAGGCAAGCCCAAAGACTACGCCATGAGCGAGATAAAGCGGCGCATCACGGAGGCCCTACTCCAGGATGACCGCATCACCTCCCTGGACGGCTGGGAATTTGAAACGGGCAGAAATTGGGTCACGGCCCGGTTTACCGTCCACACCATTTATGGCGATGTGAGCGCCCAAAAGGAGGTTGACATCTGAATGTTTGAAAGCAGGACCTATGAGGCGCTGCTGGCCAGCGCCCTGTCCAGGGTGGCCTCCCCGGTGGACAAGCGGGAGGGCTCCATGGTGATGAACGGCGTGGCCCCGTCCATGGCAGAGCTGGCCCAGCTCTACATTGCGGCGGACTTTGTGCTCCAGGCCACCTACATCATCACGGCCCCCCGTGAGTACCTCATCAAGCGGGCCCATGACCGCAACATGGACCCCTACCCGGCCAGCCCCGCCGTCTATCGGGCGGAGTTTAACATTGAGGTCCCGGTGGGGACCCGTTTCTCCTGCGAGGACCTCAACTTTGTGGTCACCGCCCGCATGGACACGGAGGAGGACACGGAAACCGGCCTCAGCCACCAGGTCACCTGTGAAACTCCCGGAGCGGCGGCCAATAACTACGGCGGCACCCTCATCCCGGTGGAATATGTGCAGGGGCTCACCCATGCGGAGCTGGTGGAGCTGCTCATCCCCGGCGATGATGAGGAGGAAACGGAGGCTTTCCGCCAGCGGGTGCTGGACAGTTTCCAATCCCAAGCCTTTGGCGGCAACCAGGCCGACTACCGGGAGAAAGTGCTGGCCATGCCCGGCGTGGGGGACCTCAAAATCCACCCCGTCTGGAATGGCGACATTTCCCCGGCCAGCCTCATCCCGGATGAGGCCGTGGAAAGCTGGTACACCAGCACCGTCTCCACGGTGAGCGGCTCCGTGGCCACCTGGCTCACGGCAGTCTACACGGCGGCCAAAGAGAAAAAGCTCACGGTGGGCGGCACGGTCAAGCTGGTCATCATGGCCTCTGACTACAAGGCCCCCACGCCCACCCTGCTGGAGGAAATCCAGACAGCCATTGACCCGGAGCAGAACGCTGGGGAGGGCCTGGGCCTGGCCCCCATCGGCCATGTGGTCCATGTGACCGGCGTGACGCCGGAGGAGGTGGACATTGCCCTCCACCTCACCTATGCCTCTGGGTGGGATTGGGATGCCGTCAAGAGCTATGTGGAGGCCGTCATTGACGCCTACTTTGTGGAGCTGTCCCAGGATTGGGCCAGCTCTGATTTTTTGACCGTCCGAATTTCCCAGATTGAAAGCCGCATCCTCTCCGAGTGCTCCAACATGATAACGGACATTGGCGGCACCAAAATCAACGGGCAGGAGAACAACCTGGCCCTGGGCCCGGACAGCATCCCCGCCAGAGGGGAGGTCACCGATGGATAGGCACCTTTTGAACTACCTGCCCCCGGTGCTCCGGGAGGTGCTGGAGTTTCAAGTCATCAATGGGGCCAATGAGCCGGAAATCTCCTTTGCGTGGGACGCCATCACCAGGGTGCTGGCCAATCAATTCCTTGAGGACGCCGATGAGGACGGCGTGGCCGTGTGGGAGCAAGAGCTGCGGCTCTTTCCCAAGGACACGGACACCCTGGAGGCCCGCAAGGCCCGCATCAAGGCCAAGTGGAATTTGGAATTGCCCTACACCCTGCGCTGGCTGAAAAACTGGCTGGCGGGCCTGTGCGGCCCGGACGGTCACTCTGTTTCTCTCCAGGACTACACCCTGGACATCCAGCTTGACTACACGGTCCTGCCGGAGGCGGACCGGCTGGCGGAGGAAATCCTTGACATGCTGCTGACGGTCCGCCCGGAGAACATCCACATTTTGATGACCGCCCTTTTGCAGTCTACCGGCGGCGTCCGGCTGGGGGCCTACACGGAGCGCTCTCTGCACATGGACCTGTGGCCCCTGCTGACCAATGAGCTGGAGAGCACCGGCGGCGTCATCGGAGCTGGGCCTCTGGAATATCGTGCAACCCTTGAAATTTATCCATACGAACAGGAGGAAAGCGGAAATGCCTGACCAGGAAAGAAAGTACGGCACCAGGATAACCACGGCGGGGTCCACCCTCATCACCAACTGCATTTTGGCGGGGACCAAGCTGAAAATCACCCAGGCCGCCGCCGGTGACGGCGGGGGCAGCTACTACCTGCCCAGCACGGAACAGACGGAGCTTGTGAGAGAGCTGTGGCGGGGGCCCATCGTGTCCGCCGAGCAAAACGCCTCTGTCCCCAACATGCTGGATGTGAAAATCATCATTGATGACAGTGTGGGCAACTTCATTGTCCGTGAAATGGGCCTCTTTGATGAGGACGGCACCCTCATTGCCATCTGCAACACCCCGGACACGGAAAAGGTGGCCATCTCCACCGGCGTGGACGGGCGGCTCACCATGCTCATGCACATTGTTGTGGTGGACAGCTCCGTGCTGGAGTTTACCATCACCCCGTCCCTGGACACGGTGAGTCCGGAGGACCTGGAGGAGGCCATTGCCGAACACAACACGGACCCGGCCAGCCACCCGGACATCCGGCAGGACATCACGGACACCGTGGATGACCACAACACCGATGAAACCTCCCACCCGGACATCCGTGTGGACCTCAGCGGCCTGGACAGCCGCCTCTCCGTGCTGGAGCTGAAATATGGCACCAATGTCACCGGCAACAGCTTTGAGGTGACCTTTGGGACCCTCACCGGCGTGGTGGTCACCGGCGTCTGGAATGAAACCTATGCGAGGATTGAGTTTTAATGCCAAGCTATGACATCATCCCTCTTGCCTCCGATCTGCTGGACTACACCATCCAGCGGGTCAAGCAGAAAGAGGCAGAATACAAGCCGGTCAAGGCCTACATCATGGTGGGTGACCAGCTTGTGGAAAAGCTCCTCTATGACAAGGTGAAAGATGACGGAAAGCCTCACTTTCCCAAAAGCCAGACTTTCCACCTGTGCGCCGAGCTCCAGGACTGCGCCGTCCGCATCCTCAAGGGCTGTGAGGCCGCCAATGGCCGCTACTTTGAAACCGAGTATGAGGAGCGGCTAAAGGACCTGGACGGCGTGCTCATCGAGTGCCAGACCATGGAGCAGCTCATCAACCTCAGCTATGGCCGCAAGTACATCACCGGCGACCAATGCCACTATTGGGCGGAGCTGGTGCGCCCGGTCCGTCAAAAGGCTTTTAACTGGAGGAAATCAGACGGCAACCGTGCCGCCGCCCTCCGGGAGGCCAAGGCGGCCCAGGAGCTTGCCAAGATGGGGCAAATGGCCCTGCAAATTGCGGAGGCCCTGCGGCCTCAGTAAACGGATACAACGGCCACCAAGGCCGTGTATTTGGGTGTGACCTGTTTATTTACCTCTACCCCCCCCGAACACGAACAACACCAACAACGCCTACTACTTGAACACCAATGGCAATGTCTACTACTACTACTGCAACAATACCTTCGGGTCCCGGCCCGCTTTCCTCCTCCCCTCTAATTATGTTGTGGAGCCGGAAAATGCCCTTGCATCCTACACCACAAGAGAGCTGGTTGAGGAACTTTTCAGCAGAG
>ENA-ORRA01000252-ORRA01000252.1-human-gut-metagenome-genome-assembly--contig:-NODE-252-length-55309-cov-4.453777_pt1 | contig 55309 bp, 70 predicted proteins | sample MGYA00242169_ERZ509122 | MGnify/ENA primary metagenome ERZ509122 (study PRJEB26280, sample SAMEA2338650) | human gut metagenome | biome: human gut; feature: human-associated habitat; material: faeces...
TCCTTTCCGTAAATTCAAGATAAAGCAAGAGGAGACCTATAAAAGGAGCATGAATATTGACCAGCTTCGCAAGCTGATGAATTACGAATGCGAGGAGTACCAAAAGAAATACCGTGATTTGTTTATGCTGATGTTTTATCTGATCGGCATCAACGCAGGGGATCTCCTTACGCTAAAGCATGAGAACCTGTATAATGGCCGGATAGAATACCACAGGATGAAGACCAACAAATACTATTCGATAAAGGTAGAGCCGGAGGCCATGGAGATCATAGAGAGGTACAAGGGAGAGGAATACCTGCTGTCTTTCATGGACGGGAACAAGACATACAAGGATATACTGAAACAAATGAACAACCAATTAAAACTCATAGGAAAGGTAGAACGCAAGGGACTTGGAGGCAAAAAGACACGCGAGCCGGAGTTCCCGGAGATATCATCTTATTGGAGCAGGCATACGTGGGCTACCATAGCCGCCGATCTGGACATACCGGTAGAGACCATATCCATGGCTTTAGGACACAAGGCCGGCTACAAAATAACGAACGTGTATATAAAGTTTAACCATAAAAAGATAGACGAAGCTAACAGGAAGGTGATAGATCATGTGTTTAAACACGACCCCAAAGCAAAATAACAATGCGAGCATTAAAAAAGTACAGTGATTTATTATGAGGCTTTCAGCATGTCTCTGAACTCCGGAAGGCCTCTTTTGCTCCAAAGCATTACTTTGGCATTTTTTGATTTTAAGGCTTCTATTAGTTCCGGTTTAGGCTCATTTATGCTATCATTAATTACTGCTAATCCCAATAACTCTTTTTTGGAAGCTATTTGTCTTGCATCTTTAATATCTGTCCAGCTGAACAAAAACCTCTCAACCATACCCTGAGTCAAAGAGTTGAATGGTTTTATTACCAACTCTGTTTTTTTCCCGGCAATGAGATAATCAAAACAGAACTCAAGACCAGTACTTCCTTTAATGATAAATTGGGGGGTATAAATGATATCCTGCTCATCCAAAAAAGACCCGACGTCTTCTTTAAACATGGAAGCAATTGTATGTTTTGCCATGTATTCCATATCTGATATCTCTGATATGGCAGATATCAACCCATGCTTTGTCTGTGAAAAACCAGCATCTGTAGTTTCAGCGTACAGTTCTTCTTCTTTTATTGATATTCCATAATTTCTAAGAACGACATCGATAATTTCTTTTCTTTTGGGTGATCTTGAGATGTCCACGCCAAGCATTTTTAAATTAGACATGGTAACTCCATCGTCAGAAAGAATAATTGTGTCTTTTTCTCTTTTTGCAAATATTTCGATGCTATCATTGAATAAGCCTTGAAACGGGGTGGAAATAGCATACCATCCCGTGTCTGAATCCTGTTTGATAAATGTGTTATCCATCATCCAGTCGTAATATTCTTTTATCTTTTCGTCTATCCAGCTCATAACATCATTTTGTAGTGTCCTGACAATTTTATCTTTGATTGTAGATTTATCGTCTTAGAAAAACACGAAACCACTTTTGCAAAAGTAGCATTAAAATCTTCATATGAAACTATTTTAGCCTCAAAATCATCTTTTTCTAAAGGGATAGCCCATGCGGCAGTTGGATATCCTTCCACGTGGTAATGTATGTGATCACAATTCAATATCATGCCAGCAAACGGTCTAAATTTTTCAGGAACAGTCTTTTCGATTATTACCGGATTAAGGTGACTGGCTCCATTGTAATCTACTCGCAACAGACAAAACCTGGTTTCATCATCCTGATGGTGCAAGGTTATTTTTAATGAATTTTTAAGGCTTCTATGAATCCGAAAAAGAAATGTGCTTTCCTTGTCTTCGGATGACAAGTTTAATTTTACATCAAAATCTTTTTCTATATCAATCGTATATGTCTTTACAAATTCACCAGCTTCAATGATATATTTAGCTTTATTCAATAATAAATCAGCATCAGTTTGTGATAAGTCCATGATACTTAATTTAATCTTACATTCCCACCCTCCCTATGCCCTAAAACATAGTTTAGATGTTGTTTTTCTTACTATCTTTATTTTCCGGGAAAAGGTAGACTATGCACTTGGTCTTTCCTCTGAAGGTTCATACTTGCGGCGTAGTTCCGCGTTCTCACTCTCTAACCTTTGGATTTTTTCGGTCAATGCTTTTATGACCACATCTTTTGAATCCATATTAATATCTATTTTTATGTTATCCTCCGAAACTATTTCGGAAGATTGTTTTTTCATTTCACCTTCCTTCTTTGACTCTTCTGAATTTATAAGACTTTCGTCTCCTGTTATAATAAAACCAAAAGTATATCCAGACTCAGGAAAAGCCTTAATTATTCTGTTAGCATAATTTGCACTAATTGCCTTGATCTTCCCATCTCTGATATCATACAAGGGCTGAGTCCTGCTAATCTCCATTTTCTTGGCCAACTTTGGATAAGATAGATTCTCTTTCCTTAAAATAAATTCTAATATTTCTTTCGGACACATATTTATTACATTTTTTACTGTATATTTGCTTCTGTATCACATGCGGATGATACGATTATCAATCAAATCCCGGGCCGCATACCGGAACAAACATCATGAAAATAATAGGCATTATCATCAATATCACGTCCGCTATAGTACTGATATTCTGCTCATCGATACATCTATATGTAGACCATTCAAGCAGGACGGGCAAAAAGATACCTTTTTTCGAAAAGATATTTGATCTGCTGGACACTATATGGTGGAATGTCAGGATATTTAATCTTTATATTAAAGATCTATTCAAAAAAAGACCTTAATATATTCCATATCAAACTAATAACTCCTGTCACGCAACCGATATATGCGACTCTCCTATCCCATATCTTCTGTTTGTTTGCAGAAGCATAGCCTCCATCCTTTATAAACGTCTCCCCTTTTGGGGTAGGACTAAGCCCCAAATAGCCATAATTGTTGCTATCATTATAAGCGTATCCATCTTTTATAAGATCCACTCTTATAACCCTAAACTCTTTTCCCGTTATACCACATGATATCATTATATCATCAGCTGTCCTTTTCCCGCCAACAATAGCCAATAATACAGAATCCAACTTATCAACTCCATTCATTAAATACCTATATATAAACCATTTATAAAAAAAACATGTTCTTAAACATAAAGATATACACAGTTTTTACTGCTATATATCTTTTGTAATACAGTTTTTACTGCTATATTTGCACTGTAAAGTTAAACCAACCTGTTGCACAAGTCAACAAAACAGAGCAACGGACAAATATAATAAAAAATATGACGAAAACACCTATTAAAACGAGAGTTTGCATCAAGGACACACTGCTAAGTATCCCTATAGGCGAAACAATTGTGATAGCACGTAAGGACATTACAGACCGAAGCGTAGTCTATTCGGCAACTCGCCTAAACAAGAAAGGCTATAAATTCAAAACATCTGTAGCAGGCCGAATAGACAGCATAGCGGTAACCAGATTAAAATGAAAGAGTATGGCACGAGGACTAACAATAAGCAAGGTAGAGTCTGTCGAGAAACTCGTCATGAGCGAAGATGAGGCGATCAAGTACCTCGGTTGCTCTAAGAGGTTTATGAGGACGCTCCGTGAGAAAGCGGAGATCTCGTTCTCGAAATACGGAAAAACGTTTTTCTACGAGGTGAAAAGCATAAACCGGTTCTTGAATAGGCACAAAGTCGTTTAACGATTCAGGGTATAAGCCGAAAGCGTTCGGCTGGTGAAGGAAAGCGTTCCTGACCGGGTTCGAATCCCGGATGCCCACAAAAGCGTTCTTTGACATGGTTACAATGAAAGACCTTGACCCTATCATAGGTTACACATAAAAGGTATCGGGATAGTGACAAGGCGGTATAAGGCAAAATGGAGGGAGGAAAGATATTTCCAGCTCACGATGAAGTTTAATCGTTCTTTTCATCAAGTCTTATGCGACAATGCGAAAGTATTATAAAGCTGGAATATCCTTTAGGTGTTACGAGTCAAACGTTGGTTAACCTATCCAGTTTTCAAGATATAACCCGGCTTTGAAGGCGCGAAGCTGTCGATCGGATCGGCTGCCGGGTGCAAACGGATGACCACAGGTGATATGGCGTATGTGTATGGCCTTTTCACATACGCCATATGTTGTTCAATACAACGTCATCCACTTTGTATTTTGTAACAAATTTTGGTTTATGCCTCTCTCGTCCGTGAGGATATAGCGAGGTGTCTTTTGGTATAAATGAAAGAATTATATATGTTACCGGAGCTTTCTGGGAAGACCGCTCCGGCTCTTTATCTGAAATTAAAAAATCAACGATATATGAAAGCAATTCAACTGTTCATGTTCAGCCTATCTGCGCTGGTGACATTCACGCTGTTTATCGGCGCGTTCTTCAATCCGTCATATTGGCTATTTGTGCCGGGTATGGCGTATTTATCATACCTGTTTTTCAAAGAAAAGCGATGGTAAGGGATATCTACATTATAGATCCGGACGGGGAGCAAGACTTCGACGGGTTTGAAGATACGGAAGATCCCGAAGATGTATATCAGAGGGAATGGGAAAATACAACTATGTATTGGTAAGATTAATATTCAAATCTAAATTATATAGAAAATGACTAAAAATGAAATTTTAAACAGTAACTATGATGTCCGCTGTAGCGCTGCCGGGAACCCTAACACACCGGGTTACAAAGAAACAACCTACGACTTCGTAGTCACTAAAAACTATGTGGCGGTAAAAGGAACTAATCATATGTGGTATAAACACAATTACCCCCAAATTGCCCCTTTTTATACTTGTGGATGTTTCTGCGGTTCAATCGAACAGCTTCTCGCTAGAATCTATTCGATTGATAATATAAGTTGTGATCCAGCAATAAGAGTTAGAATACTTAATGCTTTAGACAACAAATTCAAAGAGTTGTTCGGTCGGTAGATAAAAAACAGAATCAGAGGGAATGGGGGAGTATCAACATTAAACAGGTAATCACCAATATGAGCACAATTAATTTAAACGAACTCCGCGACCGGGCATACAAAATTGCACGAGATCATGGTTTTCACGATGAAGACTGGAGCAATGAGCATCTTCTTTGTTTGGTTGTTAGCGAACTGATGGAAGCGGTTGAAGCAGATAGAAATGATAGCAGAGCCAATATGATAGGCTTCGAAACCTGCATAAAAAATGCTTATCATGATATTGTTAGAAACAATTGGTTTCTAAAGTCTTATAGAGACAACATTAAAGGAACCGTTGAAGAAGAATTAGCTGATATAGTTATTCGCCTCCTTGACCTTGCAGGAATTCGTTCAATTGATCTATCGGAATTACAAGAGCCATTATTGGGTAAATTCAAGGATAATATTGAATTAACCAAATGGAAATATCAGATTAAAGAGATGAGCTTTACTGAAATAATATTCTGCCTATGTTCTCTTTTAACAAGCAGAGAAAGTATTGAAGATGTTGTCAGATCATCTATAGTGATAATATTCTTACATGCTGATATATTGGGTATTGATCTTCTTTGGCATATTGACCAGAAGATAAAATACAACACACTCAGACCTGTAATGCACGGAAAGAAGTATTGATTAACAATAAAAAGTATGGAAAAAGTTTTTATAACTAAATATGCCTTAACAAAAGGCATATTGGAAAAAGAAGCGGAAATATGCGATTATGGAAATGGACATATAAGAGCATACGTGAAAGGAGATTTTTCGAGTTATTCTTTAGGCAAGGAATGTTTTAAGACAAAAGAACAGGCTATGGAAAGAGCCGAGAAGATGAGATTAAAAAAGATTGCTTCTTTGAAAAAACAGATAGAAGCATTGGGAAAGATGAAATTCAAATAGATATGAATGAAAAAGAATATTTACAGCAGGAGTTAAATGAATGGTACAATATTCAGAGCACATTGTTGAATTTCTTAAGTCGATGTAGTGATGAAACAACAGCCTTTGTACGAGGTTCTCTTGAAGAAATTGCAGAGAGTTTAGAGACAGAATAATAATTCACTTTACGAAATTAAAAATAGGTTATGAGAAAGATAATAGCAATTAGTAGATGCCATTCCATAGGTGGGGGAATAATGAAAAAGTGTAGAATTATAACTATATGTAATAAGTGGAACATCTTTATTAGCCGGTCTCCGCAGTATTTTAAAATAGCAAGAGTATGTGATAACTACTTCTGCCAATGGAATTGTAACGTCCCATTTTAGCTCATTTCACGAAAGATATTAATTTAACAAAAGAAAAAACGGAAAGAGAAGATATTGAAAAAGCAGCAAAGCATTATCAAGAAAAAGATCATGATATCTGGACAGGTAAAGGCATGGCAACAGAATTACAAAAAGCCTTCAGATCTGGTGCAGAGTGGCGTATCAAAAATGTGTGGCATGATATGAAATCAGAAGAACCGCAAGTTTACGGAGAATACGAGAATGACGTATATCCGCAAATACCATGCCTTGTAAGAGGTCAATTAAGCACAGGTTATGGGTATGGAGTCCGCTATTGGAATACAACAGAAAAAGTTTGGGATGATGAAGAATGTGATGACTTCGAGTGCAAGAAAGACGATATTGAGGAATGGGCATATCTTGATGATTTGTTACCTAATAATGAGGACTGATAATGGCTAAATATAGATACGGACTATATGAAAACTTCTTCGGTGATCAGTGGTATCAAGTGCAGGTTAAACGATTGGGCATTTGGTGGGACGATGAATCATTTTCTACGGAAAAAGGTATGATGAAATACGTCGAACAATTAAGAAAGCAAGGACATATTTTAATAGAAGCTTAATTATGCGTGAAATAAAATTCAGAGGGAAAAGCACTACTTACAAAAAGTGGAAATACGGTACTCCTGTAAATTTAGAACAAGGTACAATAATCATAGAAGAAAGAGGTGTATTTAATGACGGTTCTGCATCACCATTCTTTTCAAAATGGGATTTTGTTATGTCTGACTCTATCGGTCAGTACACAGGCTTAAAAGACAAAAATGGAAAGGAGATTTACGAAGGAGACTTGATAAAAGCACCAAGCGGACGTATTTATTCCGTTATATTCTCAACATGGAAGCATGAAGAGAAAAGAAATTTTCCAAAAGTAATTGACTTATACGAACATACAGGATGGTGCATATCCTTAGATGGAGTTAATCCGTGCGATTTATTAGATTCAGAGATATGCCAAGGGTGTATTATTGGGAATGTTTTTGATAATCCTGAATTTCTGAAAGGATAACTTGTAACTTCTCAAAAAAAATATCGGACACTTTATGCAGAAGAGACTAAACTAATACCTGAACAAGTCTTGACTTGGCTATTACAGTACATCTGCTTGATAGTCTACTTGCCGATATAGCCTCATAGTAGGCACATCAGCCTCCTTAGCCGGCAGACTTTCTCGTTGAAGTTGACCGGCTCGAAGTCAAGGAAGTCAACCAGGAGGTCAATCTCGCGTCTGGCTGACTCCCTTTTTAATTTTCTTATTTCTTTTTTATTCGCTTTACGCATAGCTTTTTCCGTTTATGTTTGCGGCAGCCGCATATAAACAACTGCACATCCTCGTACAACATCCTACCTAAATAACCGGCCAAATACGCTACTTCTTCACCTCCTATAGGCATTTTAAATGCCGTAGCTATATGATCCTCCAAATGGCGGCATTCGTGCTTTAGGGAGTTTAAAAACTCTTCCGGTGAAGAAGTCTTGCTTATGACCATTACAGATTTCCGTAGCTTGTAATTGGAGTACGTGACACCGGTATCAAGTTTGCATGACACCAAATTATTGTAAGCCTCTCTTGCCTTGTCTTTCGGACAATCTATTGATTTCAACAAACCTATGACCTCTTCCGTATAATAGCAGGTGACACGATAAAATATATGCACCTGCCAATCGTACTTCTTTATGTATAGGTCTCTTCTTATCATATTTACATCATTTCATCCCAAATAATAGGCGTTCCAGAACCGATGCAATCAGCGTAGAAACGAGTAAATACAATACCATCGTAAGCGTCCGGATCGTCACAAACGTTCTTCACGTATAAAGCAGCATATTGATCATGGGGAATGGAGGAACCAAGAAAATCAGCCTTGCACATATTGGCTACATACACATAGTCATAGCCGCCTTTCTTCTTTACATCGACGTTATATTTTTTAAGCATTTCGTCGATCTGCTCTTTTGTCCAGGGCTGTACCTTTATTTTCTTGCCAGTTCCATCTTCTTTTTCCATCATGGAAATAGCCCAATCACACATAGCCTTAGAAAAATGCCAGCCATATGCGCTTAAATAAGCTTTCATCCCCGAAGGAAAATCATCGTACATATCTAACCTCATATCTTTACTTTTTTAAGAAGGGGCACAATGTCCCCTTCTGATTTAACGTCTGCGTCTGCGGTATTCCCCGGCATACCGTCCGGTTCCTCTCACGCCGCGCCTTTCACCGAAACCTTCTCCACCGCGTCTCCACATATCGCGGAATTCATCGTCGTCGTCATCGTCATCGTCTCGGAATCCCATACCGCCTTCCATTGCTTTTCTCTTGCCTTCCTTGCAACCAAGTTTATAGGCTTCTTCTATCGCTTCCATCAAGTCTTCGTCTTCATAAGCATCGAACTCTCTTAAAAGCTCTTCTAGTTTTCTATTTGATCCCATAATTATTACTTTTTAGTTGTTTCCTTAACTCCAAGCTGTTGCATCAATTGCTTGTTTAGCTCCATAAGTTCAGACATGTTCTTGCTCATATCAGACATCTGGGCCTTAAGGGTGTTGATTTCCTGTTCTTGACGTTGCTTTTCTGCAAACTCAGGATTGATCATTGTCAACATCTCATCGCAGGATGCTATCACGCTGAGGTCATAGTCTCGACTGTTAACCCTATCCAATCTTTTTTGTTTTATCATGGATATTTCATTGTTCATCGCATCGCGGGAACATGAGACAACAAGATTCCCGTTTTGCCCAAAGTCGGCTATATCACTACCGGAGGGAAGATTCTGAAACGTAGTGTTCTGACCATTAATATTAGCCACGACATCTACGACCATCTCCATCTGAGGTATCTGCCCCATAGGAGCGGGCATAGGATATTTAGGCTTGGGTGCAGAAACGCTTACCACAGAACCAATCTCTATGAAATGTTTGGCTTCCTTATGAAGAATATACAACTGATTATTTACTCGAAGATTCTGAAACATGATTGTTTGATTTTAAAGGAGTGTGGTTATTGCAATTTTTACAACAACCACAGAACTCCATGTTAATTACTACTTGCTTCGCAAAGAAGCCGTTTCTGCTGTAGGAGCCGGAGTCGTTGTCGGTCTATATCCACCATTAACAAGATACAATTCGTTGGTATACTTGTTGTAGTGTATCTCATAGATTCCGGTTCCCGCCAAGTTTGCAACAGTCACAGGCTCATTGTTATAAGCCAGTAACGGACGAGTATCACCGTTTGTCCCAATCAAGATAGGAAGAGTTGCTGTTGTTCCAGCCGGGATAGCTTGACGGAGATTGACATAGAAACCGCCTACATAATCCCGGTTACGAAACGCATGGTTCGGAAGCTCTAATGTCACGTTCTCCGTCCCTACCGTCACAGCCACCGTTGGCAAGGTGTTAAAGTTTGCCCTGCCAAGTGAAGGGAACGGAAAAGGAAATCCTGTAAAAAAGTTAGGCCACATAATTACCTCCTTTCTTACCCGGATCAACCCCAGTAGTTATTGCAACCACATCCGTAACCGCCGCGAGCATAAGCCGCATCACCTGCATAGGCACCGAAAGCGGCCGCACGATAGGTTTCCGGGTTATACACCTGCAACTGTGGATAAGGAACGGATACCGTTGGAGGCATCTTGCACTTGATACCGTCTACATCACTTTGCAATGCCTGCAAACCGGCTACCAACGGCGCGATCTGCTGACCGAAGTTGCTCAAGATTGTCGCATTCTGATTACGCTGAGAGATTTCCCCCTCCAAAACTGCAATTCTTGCATCCCTTGCAGCAAGGGCTTCCTGCTGACGGCGTGCCTCTGCGGCATCCATCTTGGCTACAATAGCCTGGAATCCTTCACGGTAAGCGTCCGACAAAGAACGAGTATTCCCTTCCATTGTACGTGTAAGCGTATTCATGTTTTCGCAACTCGCTAAGCGACTTTCATACCCCTGCCGTTCAATCGCAGTCTGCGTTTTGCAGCAACAATCGGCTAATTGAGCAGAGATAGATTGATTGCCCTGCATAATTGCAGTAATGATACTGTTGGTATTCTGTCCCATCTGATTGCCTAGACCGCATATAGCCTGAGATACAGAGTTAATACCAGCAAGGATTTGATCTGAAGATAAATTCAACGCCTGGGCAAGTGATGCGATGTCCACACCGTTGCGATTAAGCATTTGCATAATCATGTCTCTTCCTTCATTGGCACCCTGATTGTTGTTTCCTCCAAAACCGAAGTTGCCGTTGCCAAAGATGGCAGCAATCACAATCAACGCAATAATGTCCTGAAAACCGCCGTTGTTCCCGAAGAAACCACCGTTACCGCCTCCACCGTTCATTAATCCCATGAGGTAACCTGTGTCAATACCTCTGTTCTGCAAAGACGGAAGGATTGATGCAAGTAAGCCGTTACTCGTTCCACCTGCCCCGTCTTGATTAAATACATAAGTTTTTTCCATTGTATTTTAAATCTTAGTTACGGTCAATATCAACCGCATCGCAAATGTCGCAAAACAGTAATTGTATTGAATGGTAGAATGTTGTAGGCTTGTTGTAAAGTTGTTGTTAAACTGTCTGATTTTTTTACTTGTTCCCTTTACCGATTAAAAAATTTACGGATCATTTGATAATTTCGGCGGGAAAAGCTTGATGCGCCGGGAATCATATCCTATTCAAAAAAAATACGCTGCCAATTTCTTGACAGCGTACAAATTCTAAGGGAAGCTATAATGATATTGAAAGGAGCTCTTCACCTAACTTGTGTAATGCCTTTTCTAATTTCAAATTTTGCTCTGGCTTAGGGTTTCTATTACCTGACGCATAATGCCACAATTGCTTTTGATTGATACCAGTAATACGCTCTAATCCGGCTTTTGTAAATATGCCAGAATAAAAATCCAAGAGGGATTTTACATCCATTTTGAAAATTAACTCATAATCCCCTTTGAGTTCTTCCGGTATATCGCAACCAAGTTCTTTGCATTCAACGATAAAAGCTTCTATGGCTTCTATCATATTCATTTTTATTTCATCCACGGTCTTTCCGGTGGCAACTATGCCTCCAAGGCCTTCAATAAAAGCAGAATAATTATTTTCTGCTCTTTCAATAATAATTTTCAATGATTTATTTTCCATATTGTGCCACATAAAACTTAATAATGCCATCTTATTAAAAGAGGTACGGAAACAGCAGGACTATTTAAGCCCTGCTTCCCTTAAAATGGAATTTAATGTCCCGTCTTTCAGATCATTGCTTAGGTTACCCGGTATAACTATAGGCCTTCTGGCTCCTTTCTTATAAAATATCCGGTGATCCCCACGCATTCGGATGAATTCCCATCCATTATCTTCAAGCAAGGAAATTACTTCCTTCACTTTCATTACCACGTGTACCTCCTTTTTTAATTTAAAAGTACCCTTCTTACAACGAAGAATCGACAGCACAAAGATAACTATTTTTCTACTATTAGCAAATAAAATGATAACTATTTTTCTACAAAAGCAAAATAATTACACAAGTTCTATCTATAGGCATATTTCACCGCTTTTTCTTTGCAGTTTCAGAAATTGTTCGTGAATGTAACTTTTAAGGCATAAAAAAGCTCCGATAAAGCGACCAAGGCTAATAATTGCAAACAGAAAACTGTATTTCTATTTTTTTTGCATTTCCACAAACTTACCACTATCCTCCCATATTAATACAAAAGTATTTAAAGAAGATCCAATTGTAGAGCTAACATCAATCATTTTATATCCATACAAAAAAGCAAATGGGAAAGAAAAGCCGTCTGGTTTATACATAGCTATAACTAAATATTTCCCATTATCAACATTTTCAAATGTGTTAATACCCACTGTACTATCAGATACATACTTAGGAGTTAAAGCAGTTCCATCTCTAAGAACTATATGCCCATCATAAGCCAAAGCGTTAACGGATGCTTCCTTATCAAAATTTTTTGCCTCTTCATAATCATATAACGCCACAATACTAGGAGATGCTATTTTTGTATCTTCTAAATTTTCATACTTCCAATACAAATTAATCATTACCTTTTGAGAATTTGCAGACTCATCATCAGAACATCCAATAAAGGTAAACAACGGCAACACCATTGCCATAATAAATAAGAGCTTCTTCATTTTAAAAACGTTTTTAATGATTAGTAAATTGCCGCAAATATAAGACCATTTGTTAATATATGCAAACGGGGGGGGGTAAAATTTATGCTTTACAACATAAATGAAATATTTCGGAATTTGTTTGGTCGTTTCGATAAAATGCACCACCTTTGCGGTGCCAAACAATAGTAAAGTATTCTTTCTCCGTAGAGCGCGGTTACTGCTCACGATATTCGTTGGGCATTTTTTATGCCTAATTGCTTGTAAAAAAATATACGGCTGTCTTTCCTGCGTAATATTTCCTCTTCGGAGAAAATCTTACTATTGTTTGGCGACACGGGAAATGACAGCCGTTTTTCTGTCTATAATGCCAAACAATAGTAAGTATGGGAAATTTAATTCCAAATCAAAAAGGCATGACCTCCCTTGAAGTTGCAGAGGTCACAGGTAAGCAGCACGCTCATGTTATGCGTGATATTCGTAATCTTTTATCGCAAGGTGCGTCCGAATCCAATTTTGGATTGGGGTCATACACAGACGCTAACGGTCAAGAAAGACCTCTTTTCAATCTCTCCCCAAAAGGGTGTCTTATTCTCGCCTCTGGTTATGATGTTGTTTTGCGTGAAAAGATTATTGACAGATTAGAAATATTGGAATCTGGCAAACAAAAAGTTCCACAAACATTCTCCGAAGCATTACAACTCGCAGCCAACCAAGCCAAGCAAATAGAAGAACAGCAAAAAGTAATTGAGCAGAAAGACGAAAAGATTACCAAGCTCCAACCGAAAGCCGACTTCGCAGATGCCGCCTTCATCACCGACGACAAAGTCGATATCGGAATGGCTGCTAAAATCCTCAAGCTGGGGTTTGGACGCAACACACTATTCCAAAAGCTAAGGCAGGTAGGCGTATTCTTCTCTAACCGGAACGAGCCGAAGCAACGGTTTGTCAATGCCGGGTATTTTGAGATGAAGGAAAAATTCATTGAGCGTAACAGCCATCCGGGTTTTGTTGTCACAAAAATTCTTGTCACGCAAAAAGGGCTGGCTTACATCAACCATCTGTTTGGCGGAAATCCATCTGACGGGAAAATAGCAGCTATAGAATAAACCTTACATACAAACCTATTTAGCAGTCCTTTATAATGCAGGACAGCCAATATTATACCAATTAATAAACCAAAAAATAATTACAAAATCATGGAATTTAAAGATTTAGCAACAAAGTTCGAAGGTCTTACAGCAGATCAAGTAGGGGTATTAGCAGAGTTCGGCAAAAATATTTTAGATGATGCCGGCATATTTTGTTTGCCTTACTGCTTGCTGAGTTTAATTCGGGATATACTCAAAACAGAAGAGTTCGATCTTGAGAGAAACAGACTTACAATAGATTCACTTTTACATATTGTGGAATTAGCCAGTGAATTAAATGAGCAGTGTTGGGATGAACATAAAACCCCGTTCGGACTTACGGGCATTAGAAATGACAACCAATATGTCGGATTAGATAACGAGACTAAAATAATAGCATCATGATTGCTGCATAAAATTATATACTAGCACGTTGGGGCTTCGTACCCGGCGTATCACGTTTGGAGGGCTGTTTAACACACAAAGTTATTCGGCCCTTCGTTATATCTATTATGATCAGATAAAAATAGGGGATTCCTGTACATCCCCTTAAAACAGCATTACGCCAATTTCTTGTCATCTATCAAGAAAGAAAAGAAACGAGAATTTTTAGGATAAATCCTCTTCCCATTTTTCACAATATATCGACAGAAAATACGGATTTTGCCGTCTTTTTGCGTTTGATCTTCCACATTAACACCTCCTTTCCGATTTGTCCACCGACCTGTATCGGCAAACTATATTAGTTACACCCTGTCAAGCATAACTAAAAAAGCCCAAAGCTACAGGACTATGGGCTTATGTCTTTTTCTCTGAAGGGAGATAGGACGGAGGTGGCGAATGACAGTTCGCCGGATTGGAGGTGTTAATGTTCCAATCAAACGCATTGCAAATATATAAGTTGAAACTATAATAACGATATACGGTTAGCAATATTTAAGTATAATTTACAAACACCTTAATGGCATACCAAGCGACTCACGTATATTCCTAACTATAACCTTTAGCAAATAATTTCTGCGTATCCTGTCAGGGTAGATATTTTTCAACTTGTTGATCGATTGCTGCGTAAATCCGGTAAATGACGATATTTGAGATTCACTGAATTTATATTCAGATAGTATAACAACCATGATACCGCGTGAATCAACAATATCACTTCGTTTACACTTTGACAGTATCAGGTCTTCTGATACTTCTGTCTCTAAAGAGACAATTCTTAATATTTTGGCAAAGATTTCAGATTTACACATAATGTTTGAATTTTAGTTATATCTTTGCCTTCGCTACATAAAACTTATCGCACATAATGCAACAAAAGCATAGACATTCATGTTGAAGATATTAAGTCCCCAACGTGCGAGTGTCTATGCTTGTGTATCAGTTTTATGTAGCAGTTAAACGTGATACGTTGGGGGCTTTTATTTTACTTCCCAGCCCCATAGGAAGAGACTATGAACAAAAGTCTACTTACCAAATTCTATAATATAGGCCTACTCCTATATACGGAGAAAAGCCATTCTTGCCTATTCCATATCCACCTATTACCCCTAATCCCCAGCGACGTTCTTTCTGGTGTACAATCTCTCGTTTATGGTAGATTATCATCGAATCGAGATTGGGTCTATAACCGCTAACTACCGCCCTATACAAATCTGTCTCATAAACCTTTCTCTGGATTGGTAACGGGATATAAATCGTGTCAAGTTCCTTTACCGTGTCACCCTTCTGATAAACGAAAATCGGGTAAGGTAGCTCGATTTCCTCTACATCAAGAATGTAAGAAGGTTCGGGAACAGATTTGTTGATCGTGTCTGTTTCCTTGACTACCTCTATTTGCTTTTCTACCGAATACCTTCCGGCAAAAAAACAAGCAAAGCAAAGAAATAAAACAGATATGGCATACCAGGCTTTCATTTCTTGATGATGATCTGTTTTCTTTGTTCTCCTTCTAGCTTTAGCGAAACATGAAGGAAGTTATTTTTACGGTATAGGATGGCCTGATCGAACGGCAAACCGGAATCTTCCAATACTTCCAATAAATCACCGGCCTTTCCACCAATACTCAAATCGGCTGCTTCCCCTTTTTGATGTTGAGATGTAGGGACCCCCCCCACTGCCGCATTCAACTCTGGGCATCTGTAACCAGAATTAATGGAGATAGGCTTGCCGATAGCATCCCGTAATGGTTGTAGCAATTTTGCACACAGATTGGTGATAGCCAGTTTCTCACGCGATCCCGGATCATTCTTTATTCCTTTTACAATAGCAGTATCGCTATGCATAAATTCTTCCAATGTAAAATTCTCTGTTATATTCATTTCCTATCCTCCTTTTTCTTTACTGATTTCATATATTCTTCAAGATAATTTACTTTACTTAGAAACTTAACCGATCCAACCCAATACAAAAAGGCTATAACTTTATTGTCTGGATATACCGTGTGCATGTTTTTCAGTATATTCAGACCATAACAATACACTACTACCCACGTTATCCAACTGACAAAGGCTTTTGTACTGTCTTTATCCTGCTCCATCATTATACCAATCCAAAAAGCAATAAGCAGGATCAAAAGGTAAATCAGAAGATAGATTATCGTCCTAAAAAATTTACTTTTCCTAAAACGCAAATCATCGGCTGCCAGCCCCCAGAACATATCTATGGTAGCCATTACAGGTATTACTATAAGAAAATGCTCGATAGGTGCGAAAAAATCTAACATTGAAGCAATTAACGCAATAGAAACAGCCTGTACCCAGCCAGTAAAATCTTGTATATATGGAATTAATCTTTGCATAATATCACATATTGAATAACACGGTAAAATAAGTGGATAATAAGGCAGCTATCTCAATCCAGAACATCGGCTTGCTCTGGTAGAACTTATACCAAAATGTGCCCTCTTTTTCTTTGGCAATGCTTAATGCAGTATACCCTACATAGGCAAGCCATACTAACAACATTGGCCAGAGGTTCAATGCCACCCAAAGTTGCGATCCGGCAATACAGATGATTGCTCCAGCAGAATGTATCTTGCTCTCATAATCATCTTTGAAATTGGGAGCTGAACCAACAAAGAACATGCCAGCACAGGACAGAAATGCAATCCATTCCGTGTTTGGTTTACTTACCTCCAATATTGCAGGCATCAATAAACCGGCAGTCAGCCACATCGTTGCCATAAACCACAATTTATGCTCCAGATAGTAATAGGTAGCACTTATGGAATAAGGTACACCCTTAGTCTTTACACACACGGCAGCCGTGTAGGCCGTAATAACAAGCATTGAAATAATCGTCAAAATAGTTATCATACCAATCTTACATTTATGTTAATCAATTCTTTCAAATGGGCATATACCGGATTAATCGTACCATAAAAACAGTAATATTTCTTCCTTACGCCGTCTTCCATTTCCGTATAATACTTTTCCTGTTCAAGCGTCATGCCTGGCGCATAGAGTTTGGGATCGTATTCAGTGCCTTTGTGATTTTCGTCCATGCGCTCATAAAGGGCAGCCGTATCTACCGAAGGAGGATATATTTCGAGAACCGGATTTATCGGTTGCCGGACTTTCCATAACCAGTCATCGTTAATTACCCGGTTGCCGGTATCCAACTTCCCGTTAATAAATTCTTTCCATTCAGCATGTGCGTATTTGGCACCAATCGCTTCATCATCCGTCAGCGACATTACAGACACAGATTTACGGGTGATACGGGATAGCTGCTTCTCGGAATCGTGCGTTTCCGTGTAGTTTACGGCTTCCTGTAATTCGGCTGTTGTCCTATGGATTACATCGGGATAGCCTGTCACCTCAATCGCTTCTACATCTTCCACTGTCTCGGCAGCTTCAATATCAGAGAGTAACTTTTCTGATAGACCTATACAGATATCATTGTAGTCTGCCATCTCATTGAGAGCTTCCAATAACAGAGATGATTTATACGATTTCCCGTTTACTTCAACCGTATCTTTTCGGGCACACTGGTCTTTTAGAGACAAACGGTCGTATGTATATACATCGTTGTCCTCTATGTAATAGTGCCGGTAGTCGGTGTTGTAGACTTCCTGACGCTTCAAGTCTTTTGCAGTTTGAAGTTTTTCTTCCGGTGTCGGTTCGGGAATAGGCGTCAATTGCATATTGAACACTTCTTCTACGGATGCACCTTCGTTTGCCTCTTTAAAGGCAATCTGTTCTTCTGTCAGCAAAACGTACTTTCCTGCAATATAATCCTCCCATGTTGTGCCGATATCGTTGTTTGCTGTATCAAGCTTTTCCGGCATTGTGACATATATGTTTGCTGCGTCTTTTTGTATATATATATATTTACTCATATCACTTATATTTGTTTTATTCTTCGTAAGCCCAATATCGGATCAGGACAGTACCATCACCACCTCTTAACGATGTTGCACCAGCTCCACCACCATACCCACCACCACCTAAAGCCCCCCCGTTACCGGAACCTTCCTTATAATCAGAAACACCTCCTATATTATTAGTTCCTCTGGCACCAGCACCACCTCCTGCATTTCTTTTGCCGGTCGGTTCTCCAAAGTCTCGAGTCGTATGGCCTTGTCCTTTACCTTTATTATAAGCACCATACAAATATGTAGATCCGTCTCCTCCATCCGAGCCTCCTGCACCTGTTGCTCCCACACCTTCATCACAACCACCGCCAGATCCACCATTTCCCCCAACATATCCCATACCATTTCCAGAATTGTCCCATCCTTTATTGTTCGTATAACCGCCATTGGCTCTATAGCTGATATTTAGAAACTGGGAATAACCACCATTAGCTCTAACGTTACCTCCTGCACCAACTATAATTGGAATAGCCTGACCTGGTGTGACAGGTATAGCATCACCATCTTTCCATCCAGTCGTATCTTTTTTGAAAGTCTTTGTATAGCCTCCTCCGGCACCAGCAGCATTCCCATTATATCCACTACCTCCTCCACCACCGACAAGAAACACATCAACCTCCCTACATCCCGCAGGAACCGTCCATGTGTAATTTCCTGCCGGATAAAACCGCTTCTGAAAGAATACTAACTTCTTACTTCCTATCGTCCTTCTTCTCAACATATCAATCCTTCTCTTTAACGGTTATTGAATACATGACACCACTCGTAGCGATCTTCAAGATGGACATCTCGAAAGGCACGCCGGAAGTAGTGGTAATAGAACTACCGGACATTGATCTAAAACTGCCAGCAGTAGGGATAGGCTGCGTAAAAGAAGCGGTAGGATTACAATCAAGATATATCTCTTCGCCTACATTCAGTGCCCTTGCAGACTCATTTATCGACAGGTTTGAAGCGGAGAATAGGGTAGCCTTAACCAACCTCTTGTTTGTCGGTATATTCACAAGAGTGGTGACAGTATTACTCCCTGTGCCGAAGTTTACTATATCATCCACCCTATTCTTGTCATCAGCCGACATATACCCCGCTGTGGCGGAGGTGGCGGTAGGGGGAGTGAGGTATTCACCGTTGTCGGAGAGGTACTTTGTACCGGTACCGTTATTAACAAGATTTATGTAATTCATGGCAATGACATATTTTTTATCATTCATATAAACGGAAACCATCATTACACTTACTACTAAATTTGTTTTTAATTCAAAGCTATTGAGTCCAGACATATTGATAGACAACCCATATGAATCTTCATTTTTTGTTATGTTAACAGAGAAATACACATCGCCAACACGTGCTAAAGATACCCTATTCTCCCACGCATCAACTATTTTTTGATAGTCTTCATCTGATAATGTACCGCTTTCATTTGGGAATAAAGTTGTCAAGTCAAGATACTGATTGCTCGCCACTATCTCCGACCACGCCCCATTGTTACGCCCGTAGGTTTTTCCGTCCTTTGGAGCATCTACCGTAATAGCCGCATCTTCTCCTGCTGGGCCTTGCGGACCTTCTGGACCTCGATCTCCTTTATCGCCTTTTGGGCCCTGTTCTCCCGTAGGACCTTGAGGACCAGGATCGCCTTGAATACCCTGTAAACCTTGAGGACCTATATCGCCTCTTTCACCTTGAGGTCCTTGAGGACCGGTATCACCTTTGTCACCTTTTGGACCCTGAGCACCTTGAAGCGGACCATTGTTTTTCCACACGGAATTGATTGCATCATAAATATAAATATCGTACGGAGCACCTGTACCAACTCCATAAGCATCACCAGCTTGTGGGGAAACTATTGTAGACCCTAATTCTTCCTGCGTGCTAAAATATCCAAGTACCTTAAAACCACTTCCCGTATCTCCTTTATCGCCTTTTACTCCCTGCTCGCCTTTAGGCCCAACAGGGCCTTGTGGACCAGTTTCGCCAATAGGTCCCTGCGGGCCTGTTTCTCCTTGAATCCCTTGTTCTCCTCTAAGACCTTGCGGACCAATATCACCCTTTTCACCCTTCAATTCTGCCTTATCTTCTTCCGTCAAATCAGAAAAATGCAATTTCAGCTCGTCTTTCTGTTCCGATGTCAGATCGGAAAACTTCAACTTCAAATCATCGTAAGGGACAAGTACACGATAAGCTGTATCTTCTTCACTGGTGTACTTCCATTCAATGCCTGTGCTGCCAGTACGGAAAACAGGAGTATCACCGGCAGTACCTTTCAGATCGGACAAAGCAACAAGATTCTGCCAATTACCGTCTGTATAACGCCATTGGATATAGGTTTTATCTTGATTTACCTGTAAAGAGACTTCACGTCCGTCTACGCCCTTCAAGACAGACAGAGCCACCCGTACAAGCTTGTATGTACTACCCAATACTTGAAAGGCGGGAAGAGAGGACACACCGGTAAGTGAACTGACCTCTTCGTACTGCCCCGGATCTTTCGCCGTAGACGCAATCAAATCCTCCACCGCTGCCGCGATCTGCTGTATAATCTCCGGTGTGATCGTGTTATCCGGGATGATGATATCTCCTGCTGCCATAAGTGCTACTCTGTTACTGATTCATTAAATACTTGCGCGGAATCGTTTATTGCCTGTGAAATGATAGCAATCTGATCCAAAGGTTCGGTAATACCTGCTTTATCCAAAGAGATGTACATACGACCGTCTTTTTCAATCTTTACGGTTCCAATCCTTAAGTCATTTTTAAGGACATCGGCTCTAACCGACTCTACCGGCTTCCCGGTTTCCTGAACTATGGTGTAATTTAATTTTACACCTGAAACCTCTGCGTAACCGGATCGGTTTCTCGTGTCGTTGGTCAATTCCATACTATTCGCCTTTTAAAAGTTCAACAACTTGCCCATAAGCTCCAACCGTCAAAGCTTTTTCACAGACTCTTTTTATCAAGACTGAATCTTTATCTTCAATCTCAATTGCTTCATTTGACGGGCTTATACGCACCATTAACTTGTATGCCTCATACTTTTCTTCGGCAGATAGGTTTTCACCGGAAGAAAAAAGTTGTGCACAAATAAGGTCTTTCAGAGATTGGATTTCGCCAGTCTTCGGATTTTCAACTTCTTTACCTTGATAGTTCTTAAAAGATACGTTAAAATTTACTTTCATGATTTTGTTATTTAAATTGATTGTTATTCTGCATAAACTATTCCTGTAGAAGCATCCCATTTTAATGTTTTGGGATCACCTGGGGATATTTGATTGGCACGAGGTAGATTACTAAATAGAATGGAAACTCGCTTATACCAATCACTATCACCAGGAAAATGAGCAAATCCTATGTCAATTTCTCTTCTTGCAACAGAATCGTTCCAGTTGAAAGCCGCATACAGTGCCGAATATACTGTAGCATTAGAATCCATAGCGATACCTGTAAATTGAGTTCCTCCTGTATTGTTGACCATATTAATAAAAGGATATCCGGCTACCATTGAGGTTTTAGCATTTGTTCCGACTTTAACATATTTATTCCATGATTCTTCAAAAGAGATATTACCTGTCGGATTTATAGAAAATGTTCCTCCATTGTCCATGTTTGAACTTAATCTGTTACTTTCAATAGTAAATCCTCCTATTGTCCCCCTTACAGCTGCAAGACTTGTTGCATACAATTCATCTACGTTGATTAAGTTGGCTTGAATATATCCACCAGCTATTAAGGTCTGACCATTAATAATGACATTAGCAAGTTTATTTCCACTTGTCGTTGCTGATCCCGTCAGTTTATTGTTTATCTCTGTTTGCAAAGCATTGGCTAAATCACCTTTGGTAATATCTGGTCCACCATTAAGAGCGAAATTCTTTAAAGCACTCGAACTAACCTTGTTTGCTATGGTTTGAGCTAAAGAATATGACAAGTCGGAATCGGTGACATAATCCTCATAAGCCAAATTTCCCAAAGAAGATGAATTTGCCTTTCCATTGATTGTAGACTGCAAAGAATAATCAAACATGGAAAATGTAACAGCACCAACAAGATTGATTCTGTTTGCTTGAATCAAGATATCATCTGTCCCGACATTGATCGCATTGACGATAGCCTTTCCGCTTTCCATTTCCTTCTTTGCAAACAAAGTAACACCATCCGCCTGCGTGATCCACCCGGCACTTTCTATCGTATTGTTGATATTATCCACCTTCGTAGATATACCGGACATCTGTTCTGCGGTAATCTGCAACTGACTGTCAAAGTGGACATAGATTTCTCCCGTCTCACTATCTACATAATCTTTTGTCGCCAACAGTTTGATGTATTCGTCTGTCTGATCGATCTGTGTCTGCAACTTGACAATAGCATCCGCAATCTCATCAGAAAACAGCCCTACACCATAAATAAGTATCTCACCGGTGAACCTCAGTTCAAAATCACCTTTCCCGTTCCATTTCCCGACCTTAGACAGCTTTTGATAGCTGTCGCTTTCCGGTAGCTGCTCTTCGTGATACAACTCGGTTCCCGGAATACCGAAACCGCAAGAACCGGGACGGAGCACCTTATAGAACAAAGAGAAAGAATACGTCTTTTCCTCTTCTTCCGTGTGATCCGGGATATTCATTATAGCATTCTGCTGAAGGATATACGTGTTCCTTATTCGCAGAACGTTTTGACCGTTGTCATTATAAATATCGGCAACTTGATCCTTTTCTACATAGAAGCTACCGTCCAGCCAAAGATATTCTCCACCTACATTGATAAAATGAACGTTATTTGCAGCTGTCCAATAGTTTGTATTCTGGCTGAAAGAAGAGTTTACAAGGATGTTACCACCTTCTGCGGATATGTCGTTACGGATGCTATCAATAAGGCTTTCAAACTTGCCGTTCATGGCAATAAAGGTCTGCTCAATGGTATCTCCGTTTTGAAGAATGAATGTCGAGTTTTCAACGTATATCCCGTTCAAATAAGCCCCATAACCAGACAACTGATCGCCTCTCTGTGTCCTGATTCCTGTCAGGTGTCCAATACGGGCTTTCAACTTGCCTTCGGTGCTGGCATCAGTAATACCATCGTACACATCGATAAATGGCGCACCGCTATCGGCCGGTGTCAGATATATCAATCCCTGCCGGTCCGTATCTTCATTGTTACCCCAACGAAGGGCAAAATCTCCGGCTTCCGGTTGCCCTGTCCCTTCTATCAGAGGAATAGCTATATCAAAATAGTCACTGTCCACACCGATACAACGTCCAAAAAGATACTTGATACTGGTCGTTCCCGTCCGTGTCTGTATTCTGACACCGTCACCCTTACGCAGGTTCATAAGCATAAGACCATCCATATCGTCCATATAGCAGCGATAACGGTCAGACATCACTTCTACTCTGGCTATTTTGTTGATATCAGAAACAATCTGACTACCTCCTAAACCGTAAATTTGAGAATAGACAATCTCGTAGGCAGTGAATGTCTTTCGAATAAAGAGGTTGTCCATCTCCCCAGTGGCCGTAGGTGTGTCTATCTGCCATCCCCAACCGGTAAAACCGGATGCAAAAGTTGGCGATCCGGTATTGCCACCCACATAGATATCACTCCGCACACGAAGCGAGTCCAATATGGCGGCGCCCGTACTCTGGATCTCCCAGCCTTTACCTTCCCAGCCATCTATGAAAATGGAAGAGCCGATCTTCTTGTCAAAAAGGATATTCCCGTGGGCGGTATCGTCGATATCTTTGCGAAGATATCGCTCATCAAGATAAGTCGCCAGCCTTGCACTTTCTACAGATGTTACATGTCCAAAATCATCAACACCGATATTTTGGACAAATAAATCGTCAAAATTAGATGTTGAAACTGCTGAAGATGTATCTTCATGCGAAACCGTGAAAATAACAGTTTCGCCAATCAAATCTTTTTTTACATCAATGCCTCTTCCTTCTTTTACGTCTACATCTACATTTACAATTCCTCCACCTCCTGAAGCCGTACCACCTCCTATTCGCTTGGGTAAATTATCACTACCCAAACAAAACAAAGCAGGATCATCTTTATTATCATTGAGATATAATTCACCTCTTACAAGACCATTCAAATCCCAATCCTCAGAACCGTCATTGGTGGCAATAGGGGGAGCAACAGCAACAGTTTTCCCTTCACTGTCTACCGTAGTATCTGACCCGTACCATATTCGTTTTGTTAACTTTTTTATACTCATAGCGAATCAAGATGTGATTGGTTAACAAAACTTCCTTCGTTTCCGTCAAAGACTAAAACTTGACCGTCTTTAGCATTAGAAATGTTTAAACTGACTTCTCCAACAATACCAGATCCATCTGGATATTCGGTAAAACCATTGTAAGAAACATTTTCGGAGCATTCCACCGTTAAAGTATAATTGAACTGTGGATATCTCTCGGCAATAACCTGTTGTTCCGGTACGCTTGATTCACTTCTGGTATAAGACACTCCATCAATCTTCACAGAAGACAAGCAAAAGATATTGTTTAAAAGCCGGGCCATTTCAAAAGGGACACCTTCATTATCACCAATCGTAAGTGTCCTTTTTTCATAGGGAACAGAATATAGATTGATAGGTTCTTGCTTTTGAGTTCTGAATTGTTCGCTTTCAACAGCTAATTGCCGGCTATCAGATTTAAATCCTCCTTCTACGCGTGTTTTAAATACACGTTTATTCCCTGATATATCAAATACAGCCCCAAATGCTTGCTGATTATTAGCATTTGTATATTCTATTTGCATTGTAAATGGAGTATATGATGAACTATGTACACAGAAAGGCAAACTAACAGATATCTCTCCCTGATCATTTGTTATTCTGACTTGATAGGTCCCATTATTTGAAGGATTTATCGTAAATTCATATAATGTGTTGTGATTGTTAATCTCATATTTTTGTGGATGTATTTGATATGAAGTCCCATTATATAAATCAACAAGAAACATAAAAAATGTCTTGTTAGGAGCGTCTAATATCTGTATAAGGATAGGTATATCTTCCCTTTCAAACTTCTGAACATAATCAATCGAATGTTCAAAGCCTGTACTTTCAACGTCAAATATCAAAGGAGATACACTGCTTATTTTTATCATACGCTTATACAAACAAAAAGAGCCGTATACGCAGCGTTAACTACGTATACGGCTCTTAGGCTCTATGCTTGCAAATGTAGCAATTATTCAGAATAAAGACAACATTAATCGATATTTTTACATATCAAAGTATATTCCGTTGTCTGTCTCTTACCAAGAAACTCTGTTATATCGGAAACATAACCGGTATACTTTTTGCCGTTATAATTAAAAGATATAAGACCATCATATAAAACAGGAAATGGCGACAGCCCCATCGTTTCAACTTTAAGCGTTTCAACTCTAAAATAACGACTGTCTAATACAACGGGGGACTTTTCACTTTCCCTCCATAAAACCGCATCTGCATTCCCTTCAGAAGCAGTAAATTCAAGTCTGCTTGTACAAGATGATAATATATCCTTATTTGCAAGCAACATCCTTCTTGGAGAATATGCAATATTAAATACCGAAGAAGGGAATAATACTCCAGAAGGCCTGTCTCCTTGCCTGTTCAATTTTAACTTTATCGAAGATGTAGAAGGATCTAAAACAGAAATGGCGTCAACAAAAAACAAATCATTATCTGAACTATCATCCTTTGTTTCTTCATCTCTTTTTTGCGCCAAGAACTCTATTCCATAACAATCAGCACGATAAGGGCTAATAAGTTTGTATATGTTATCGTTGATTGAAATACCGGTAGAAAAGCTGTTCTTTACATGAAATTCGTCACGACCATTTATTTCATCATAATCTTTCTTCTCATAGCCCACATCCACTCCAGAATAAATCAAGGAGTTATCAATTGAGATATCAAGCCCGTTTACATACTCAAGTTCTTTAACCGTCTCTGGGTCATATAATTCAGTCAAATGACAAAATATAACCTTCTTGCCTTCTATCTTGTAGTAATATCCAAGACATGCTTTTGCCCATTCTGAAAATTTACTGAAAGAGGTATGGACTTTTGCATTCTTGATATCTCTGATGCTTTCCGCTGCTATCATATATGGTATCGTAATATCACCTTCCTTTACTTCTCCGGTCATATCGGTAAGGCCCATATTGGACAGTATGGAGGTGAGTAATTTATTAGGGGTGAAGACATCGAAATTCACAGGTTTGTTTCTACCTTTATAAGATACGCTAATTTCTTTTATATTCGAAACCGTCATTATAACATCTCCCTCCCAAAGGGCATAACTATCACCCTGACCTATCCACATTATAATTCTATCCCCCTCCTTTAAGTCAACATCATATGCCTTATCTATGCTGATTTTACTCTTAAAAGGTATGGATATAGAATCTATTATTACAGGTGTAGGTTTGTCTCCGTCTTTCACCCTTGCATATTTGGCGATTTCCAATCGCAATTTACTTGCATTCCCATTTGTTATTGTAGCATATACATCAAAACTCATTCGATATTGTATGCTTATGCGAGTTAACGCCTTAATCATATACCCAGAATAAAAATTAGCATTGTCTGGAGCTGTTATATTAACGTCCCCAACATCAATTTTGTTTTTAACGGGAAAATTAGTTGTAGTATATCCAACCGGAAAATTATATTCTCCTAAGATAAAATTGGAAGGCAAACTTATTTTATAAATACCTTCATCAGTCTGTTCTTCGGTCGGTATCACAACAAAATCCGCTTTGTTATTCAGCTCCATGCGATCATAATACAGCTCATCCGATTTGAGACTTGAAACAGGGATATCATACACCTGTGACTTGTTAGCATTGATTATAGCCTCCGCACTGTTATCTATAGCCTTTATGGATATAGTGTTGCCATTATTTTGGTATGAAGAAAAATCAAGATTGCACCGGATCTTCTCATTATATGTCCAAGAATTATTCAATACCCCAATGACTATCACAGCAGAAGCATTCAGATAGTTTGTCAAGAACTCGTTCTCCAAGAGCATATAAGAATCACCGGCAAACTCAAATGAATCGCCAAACGTCCTATATACACCCCCAAAGTCTTTTCTCTTTATCGATATTTCAACATCTTCCCAATTAACTAAATCGTTGGTGGCTTCATATTTCTTTCCGCCTATTAATAACTGTACACGTATCATATCAATTCAATTTTGAGTTTTTATACGAGTTGTATTCTGTTCTACGTTGCCCTTTAGATATGATCCTGCCCAAAGAACGAATCTCTTTTTTTAGGTCGTTGTTCGTCTTATTGCTTGCTTGAATAATGCCTTCTGCATCAAAGTGGTTCACTATCTGCACCCGTTCCCCGGCTTTGTTATGAGTCAACCAATAACTGTTATCCATAAAACGGGAATAAAACTCAGGATCGTTAATGTCTGGCAAAACTTCTGCCCCTTTAGGTATAGGCATCAATGTCGGCGTGTCAGGAGTAATGTACGCTTTACCTCCAGATATAACAGCTTCATGTTTACCGGCATCACCAACAATAGCCAAACCTCCGGGATGATAATCAGTACCCTTTGCATATTTGGGGATAGGCTGGGCTATAATGGTAGCAAGCTGAATAGCACCCGTTGCAGCAACAAGCGCAGCCATAGGGCCTGCAAATATTCCAAGTTGTTTATATACGGTCATTATAGCTTGCGCAGTGGATGCTATAGTTTGAGCAATATCTATTGTTTTCTGAAATCGTGCCTGTCTTGTTTGCAAATCAGCCTTTTTCTTTTCAAGTTCGGCGTTTCTTACAGACGATTGTTCCTCTGCTACGCGCTTACGGGCTTCTGCTTCTTCTTTTGTAATAACATCTTTTTCGGCCAAAGCATCAATTTCTTCAACCTTCTTATCATAAGCCTCTTGATTAGCGTCAATCTCAGCTTCTATTTCTTGTATTCTACGGTCAAACATAGAAGATCCTATTTCTGCTATGGCATTTACAGCTTCTTGAATCAACTTCTTTTTTGCTTCCTCTACCTTTTGCCTTTCTTTTAGTTCTTTTTCTGCATCTGCATTTATTTTATCAGTGGTTTCTTTTGATAGCTGGACCCTTAATTGGGCTATTTTTTTCTCCATTTCCAAGCGTTCGTCTCCAGAAAACAGGTACAAGCTCTTCTCTAGCAGATCAATTTCCTGTTGCAGGGCTTGAACTGCATATTGATATTGCAAATCTGCTTTCTTCTTTTCGTAGGCTTCTTTCTTGATTATTCCTTTAGAATATTGCTGTTCAAGCATAGATAATTCTTTGTTCAAGAAAATCTGCTGATCTGACAATTCTAACTCGTTTTGAGATTGCTGACGGGAGAGTTGTACTTTACCAAATTCCATATAAGCATCTTCTATAAGTTTTAAGTACTTATCCTCTACTGCCAACTTACTAGCTCCTGTCTTTTCTGCTTCTTTCAATTCCGCGGCTTTTTGGAGTTCAAGAATGTCCAGCCGTGCATCAAGCTCTTGCAAACTACCCTTTTTAGCATAGGAAATTCGATTTTGCGCATCAATCATTGCACGTTTGGCCTCGTATTCTTCCCTAAAATCGGACAATTCTTTGTCTCTCATGGCCTCTATTGCGGCAATCTGCTCATTGACACGGACTCCTTTTGTCTTTACATCATCTATTTTCTTTTGATATTGGGCATTACGAGTCTCTATCTCTTTTTCAAAACCTTCATCCATCAGTTTTATACGGGCTTCCTGGATTGTCCGTTCGGCTTCCATTTCGAGTTTCATTCTTCGTTCAGCTTCACGTTTTGCTCGTTCTTCCTCACGTTTTATTCTCTCTTCCTCTAAATATTTACTGATTCCAGATTTAGCAAGTATGTTATTTTCTTCCTTTTGCGCGTCGAACATTGCTTTTACATAAATATCAGCCGCCGTTTTTGCAGCTTTAGCTTGCTCCCTTATTCCATCTGCTGCTTTTTTTGCATTATCTCCTGCTTTTTCAGATGACTCATTAAAGAAAACAAATTGTCCCGTTAATGCAGCCATAGAAGCGGCTGTTGGGTCAAGTATTTTATGAGGATTGAGCTTATCCCACCAATTAGGATTATTTTCCCTCATTTCTGCTTCTGCTTCTAATTCTAACGCTTCTGCATATTTCTCTGCTGCTAATTTTGATGCAGCTGTATATTTCGCTCTTTGCTCAAGCGCCTTCAGAAATGCGTCAGTATTATTAACTAAAAAATTCTCTGCCTCATTCACATTAGTAATAGAAACATCCAATTTTTTAAACTCAGACTCATTGTCAATGATAAATTGCTTCTTCTTATCAAGATTATCTCCCAGACTATTCCATTCATCCTGTAGCTTCTTAATGGAAACAACATTCTGTCCATAGGTGGATGCTGAATTTTTCAACTCATCGAAAAACTTACCACTTGTTGAATTAAGGTCTTCCAATGCATCAGATGCAGCCTTTGAAGCATCCTTGCTTTTAAATAGATTAGCAGCAAAATCAAATATTTTATCTCCATATACAGTCAGCAGCGTAACACCTACAGACAACAATGTTTGCCATGAAACCAAACTCCCAGCGACCTGCCTCCATACCGGCACTGCTTTTTGACCGCTTTTTGTTAATTCGACATTCTCACGTCGTATCCTGGCTATTTCATCAGCTAGAATAGGCAAGTTATTGCTGATCGCAAGCAATCCTGTCTGCATAGATACTGCAAATGCAGGCATTTCTCGGCTTAACTGGTTGATTGCATTTCCTAACCCATCCCAATGAGAAGCATAGTTGCCTACATTTCGGCCATATACCCCCATTTTAGCATCTTGCTCTTTCAATAGTTTATCCAATTTCTGGATATTCTCAAGCACTTTGGGATTAACTGCATCTATACCGCCAACTTGAATTTTGGAATAAGCCTTCAATTGACTTAATATGCGAGCTTGCTCTTTGTAAGAAAGATTTGCTGTGTCAAGTTTTAAAATTAGGTTTTCAACCTGTTCTGAAGTCAACTGCACATTTTGAGCATGTAATTTATCCGCCTTAGATGCTGCCATTGTTGCTCGTTCTTCAGCCAGTTTAGCCCTACTTAGATCTTCTGAAGTTTGCTTTCTAATCTTTTCTGTAGCAGCAAGTTCTCTTGATACTTTCGACTGCTCTTTTTCCAATTTGGCTTTTTCCTTAGCTATACGTGCCGCCTCTTGATCGGCTTTAATCTGGGCCATTACTTCGTTAACCCCTTCCTGTATTACCTTGTTCTTCTCTTGACGTAATCGATTAATTTCAGTTTCAGCTTTCTGTATCTCTTTTAGGGAAGCCATGTACTGATTATTCTTTTCAATCAACTCGGACATGTTTTTAGGCTCAAAAGACAACCCCTTAGCCATATTTCTTGCCGCAATCAAATACGAATCGTTTGCCTTCCCTATTAAATCATCGAGTTTTTCAAGCTGGCTAAAAGCCTCCTTTCCAACGATTGTCGTTATTTTTGTTTCATTTGCCATATTTTTTAACCTCCTCTATTTCGTTCAACATTAATCTAATAAGGTTTGCATATTCTGACGCAGTATATGTCTTGTCATCTATCCTCATTTTGAAATGAGCCGATAAAATCATTCGCTCTTTAGTAAAATCTACCTTTCTATTGATTTGACTGGTACTATCAAGCTGCTCTTGAGCCATTTTCAATCTTAACCTAATATAAGCCAATGAGGATTCTATTTTATTTATCAATTTCTCCGCATCCGCAACTGTTTCAATATTCACATTTTTTATGTCAACAATAGTGAGCAAATCGGAGATCTTATCTATTTCACCTAGTTTTATAAAATTTAATATAGCTGATATAATGGATATTTTAGTATAATAATTTATGATCAAAGAACGTTTAGAAACTGCGAATTGTAAATTTTTATTTTCTATAATTTGGTTATATTCATCCATGATTCTACTGAAAATCAAACGCAATTCTTTGTTCGAAGACCTCCCGGAAATTATCAACGCTTTCAAGTTCCCATTGTATGCCTCTATGAACCTACAGAGAGGTATCTCATCGCATTTCGTGTATAACTTTGCCATATCAAAATTCAAGTTAAAAAATATTCATGCCTATCTTCACAGACCAGCATGATCTATATGAAGACTTATCAAAAAATGTTTTATACCGTTAGTACTTTTGGCTCCCAGTTTTTACGATACAGCTTTCTTAGATATGATATCAACTGTTCATAGGTTGATATAAATCCTTCTTCTATCAAGCCAGCAATTTTCTTTTCTAATTGCCATAACTCACGCAACCTTGCTTCATCTCCATGCTTATTCCGTAACATCTTTTCGTGGGAGTTAAAAATGATCCAGTTTAACGCCTCTCCTATTTTTTGCATTGCTTTCGGCATGAAATGGCTTGGGACAATTTTCATAACAGCGGAAGAAAGTTCTTTGTATGCATCTCCCGCGTCATTACGATATCGGATCATCTCGTCATAAACAAAACGTAGTACTTTCACCTCAAATGTTGGATTGATCCACATGGCAAACTTGATGAACAAGAGAGGATTCATCCAAACTTTATCAGGAGTTTTGCCATCTTTAGTGTTTCTCCCTTTTGTCTTTATAAGCAATTGATTTTCACCAATGTCGGTTTTTAACCTATGGCTTTCATCCACAGATAGGGCCTTTAAAAACTCTTTCGTTTTAGGGCTATCTATAAATTCGGACATACGTCTTCTTGGATTTTCATCTACATTATTCCATTGACGAAGTAATTCGCCTCCGTCAAAATATCCATCACTTGTTCGTTGAATCACTGAAAAATTATCAATGTAGCGTACCATCTCCTGATTTGTCTTCATCTCTTTTTCATTTTAAATTAAACAAAAAGAGCCATACCCCGCAGGATATGACTCTTACCGGGTATGGCTCTTAGGCTCTAAATCTTTTGTTATGCTGTTACAAACATAGCCAAATTGCACGGAATAGCCAAATCGATCTATGAGTTATTTAAACCCCATTATTGCTTTATCGGCTGCGCATGCGCCGGCACATCCTTTAAATCGTACGGTCCCGGTGTCATAGCCTGTATGCAGAGGTACAATACTCCGTCCTGCGTGTAGTACTTGTTAAATTCAAGTGCCATATTTTGCTTATATGGAATAGGATCTTCTATCGTGCCGGAATGTTCTTCTGCGTCTACTATTTTCCACAGGCTTAGGGTAGATGTGCTAGGCTTCCAGTTATCTTGTGTGAGATGGTCTTTAACACATTCCCAAAGGACATCTTCAACTCGGTATCGTTCACCGGTTTTGACGTTTATTCCGGTTTCCCATTCGGGGTATCGATCTTTGACCTGTAAGGCTTCCGACGGGGAAAGGTCATATGTATTTATCTCTTCTGTAGCCTCCTTGTCCAGTTCGTCCAAAGCCAATAATCTGCTGAACTGCCTATTGATTACGGGTTGTTCTCCTTCTGGATAAGTCCATTCTTCACTATTCAGTAGTTCGACAAAAGACGGATCACTAAAACTATAGCGAGGAAAATCTTCATCATCGAAGGGTGCAAGGTATTCCTCATGCAAGATTACCTTGCTCTGGTCTACACTCGTCCTCATTTCCGGTAGGACTTCTATTCCGTGGGACTTTGCCCATACAATGTTTACAATTGCGTATTTCATATTCAATTAAATTTTTAATGTTACTTTGCTTTTAGGGTTTGGAGGTAGTTGTAGGCTTTGATACAGTCGTCTTTGGATAAAGCATAGCCATTATAGGTAGCAATGTTTTTGAAGGCGATTGAACAGAATTGCATTCCGTTATACCACATTCCAATATATAATTTACCCTCAGATACTTTAATAGTTCCCGGTTCTGCTTGATATTCATTCCAATCAGCATCGTAGATTCTACCATCTGAACATATAGCCTTAATAGATGGTGTTGGTACTTTTAACAATACGCCACCTTTCACACTGACTTCAACTCTTCCATATTCCATGAGGTTTCTCACATCAAAGATGTCTTTAACAAGAATTCCTGCCGATACAATTTTTTCTCCTAAGAATATAGCATCGGTTATGATAGTCCATGTATCTGTAAATGCGATTGATTCAGAACTGACTATCTTATCATCCACCCCATCAGTAACCAGATAGCCAGCATATTCACCTTCTTCATTGTACCCGCTCCCTTCTGCAAACCCAAAATTAGACAGTACAAGATCATTCCCATTGCCCGTAATGTTGGCAATAGTAGCACGATCTTCGTCCTCGTTGGTTTTGCCTACCACTGTCCATGCTTGGTCGGGGAAAAGCCAGGGATAGGTTTTAACGAAGTAGTCTTTGATCTTGGTTAGCTCTTCTTCGGTGGCGTCGTGATCGAGAAATACAAGTTCCCAAATAGCAGCGTTAATACAAATTCCTACATTTCTTGTAGCTAATTTTCCAACATATAGCACATCTGTTCCTGTAAAATTACCAGTTATAATCGAAACACCATTATAACTTTTAGATGTCTGATAAGTAAGGATGTGTGGTAAATCCTTTTCACTCCCTATTGTTCCAAAAGACATCGGACTATTAAAATAATTGGCATTTACATTACGATATTCTAACAAGAAGGCACCATCATTGAACCAATCCTTTACATTAGATACTAATCCTGAGGCTATTTCACCCCTTGTAATCCACTGTCTCAACGCTACAACCGTATATCCCTTTTCTTTAGTTGGAATAGGGAAGTTATTACAGGTACTGTAATCGTCTACTCCGTCAAAGACGAGTGCGCCGGGGTAGATGGGAAGTTGTTCAATGGTAATATTAAGGTCAACCAAGTTTGGATTACTTATAACAATATAAATTCGAAGTTGATCCCAACTTGTTTCAAGAGGCTGATATATCTTATAAATACCATCTTTTTCTATCCTCTCAATATTACCAGAAACAACACCTTTGGTTATCCTCAGTGATGCACCATCTTTTAAGCCTACTATTTTTAAAGTAAAATCATAGATATCTCCTTCTTTTCCTAAATTTGAATAAATATTTCCTGTTTTAAGTGTAGATGGTATGTTCAACTCCACCTTATGAGGAGTATAAGTTTGTAGAGCTGGAGGCAAATTACCATAACCCCATTGATTAAAATTTTGATTATAACCACCTGCTCCAGACATCCCAGACCAAGCGAAATTCTTGAAGGATAAGAACCGACCTTTATGGTCCGCATCCTCGATTCTCGGATCGTCCATAGCCGCCATCATCTCGTTCGTCAGGCCGCCAAAATGCCAACGGGTGACATCGCCCGGAAGTTGCGGGAAGCCTTCGCCGGAACCGCCACCACCGGAACCCTTCCGCAGCTTTCCACCATAGAAACCTCGGAGCCTAATCGTGTTTAGCTTCAACTCTCTTGTTTCTAAAGTCTTTAAAATAAAATTACTCATAAGTATACTGACATTTTATAACAGGAGTGTCACTTTCAATGATAATGGTCATTCCAGGACTCACATCGGGTACTTTTGCCTCAAAGTTAGGAAGAGTCCAATTTATAACTCCAAAAGCAACAGGATCAGATCCTGTTATTGTTTCAAAGAACGACAACCGACCAGACGCTTGTCGTTTAATATGTATTCTAAAATCACCTGTTGGCTGAAAAGAAGTTTTATAAACCCCATTCTGAAGTGAAAAAGTTAAATCATTAAGTTCCATTTTGATCGTTATAAATAATGTACATATTCTATTATATCTCCGTTAGTTCCAATTGCGTCAATTGGTTCGAAAGTGTACGTATCGTCATGTTTACGAATAATAACATAAATACGCTGATCCATTCTGGCGGCTTTACTTGCCAATCTTCTCATATTTTCTCGGTTGGCCATAGCCTTATTTTGAGACGAACAGTTACAAGGTGCTTTCGCATTCATTTGAATCCATATTTTTTTAGTAAATTTTCAATCGCTGGTTTTATACGATTCTCCAGCAAATACTTTTTTGCTTTTCTCGTCAATCCTAAATGCGATGGACCATATTTTTCTTCAAGCGCATTATCCCCAGCATAAAAACCTATAGATCTGGTTATAATCTTTCCTCCGTCTTTTCCATCTATAACAATAGGGGTGATACTTCTGTGATACTCACCTGTTATTATAAGGTTAGGCGTATTTCTATTTCGGGGAGGGAATTTTAAAAGATTGGACGTTTCAGGTGGCGTGATACGCTCTTTCATATCTCTCCACCACATAGCTTTTTTTCTTGCTGCCTTTTCCGTCTTTGTCGTTTCCCTGAAGTAAGAGTCTTGAAGATATGTAGGTCTTATCTGTTTTCCATTTTCATCAAGTCCGGCCATCAGTTGGTCGGTAATCAAATCATGAATCAGATCCTCACTTTCACGAAGGCTATTTGTAACCTCTGGCATGAAATTATTTTTTAACATCCTTACGGCATTTGAAACTCCCTCTATAGTACCCATATTAAAACACAGAGGGGCCTAATAAAGCCCCTCGTTTGTAACTGATTTACCTTTTATAATGCTATAAACATCCGTTAGGATCTTTCTTCTATTTTCGATATTACGATCTAAAAAACAAGATTTTTCGTGGGCTTCCAAAAATTGTTTTTTTGTCATTTTAGAACATAAATCCCGATTAAAAGAAACCCCATTCATTACGACTTCCATTGCTCAATACCTTTAATACCAGCAGTAAGCAACTGCTCTGGGCTTAATAATGTCGGTGTACTACCGCTAGTCAGGCTCAATGTGCCATCCGCAGAATTGTATTGGGCAGCACTAACACTATCCCCCCACACGCCTTCTGTCTTTCCAAGCAAAGTCCCATAGGCTGTCGTCAAATCATATTTGCCATAATGTTCAACTACCTTATAATTAGATCCACTATCATCTACTTTTACGACATCTACCCACACTAGCCCTTTGGCTTTTTCAACCAAATCCGTTTCCCCCTGAAGAGATTTGGTTTCCATCCAAGCCTTTTCTACATCATCATACACCAGGCTAACCGCCATAGATGCATTATCTCCACTCGTTTTAAATCGTTGTACTGATGAAGGATAAATAGAAGACATCAGATAGCCTTTAATAGTAGTATCTGTGTCATACTGACCATAAACAACGTTATTTTTATCCACAAATAAAGCTCTCATTCTTTCGTTTTTAAGCTTCATTAAATTCGCCAACAGTCCTTCATCGTAATTTTCAAGCGTCCAGGCTTCAACAAGCTCCGAGTAAGAAGTAATTTGAGAAGGACCATATCCTTGTTTAGACGTTTGGGCCTCACCACCACTTGGTGCATATTCCGCGATAGGTCCTATAGGATAGATACGCCCCGGACGGTTCGCATGAATCATTTCTTCTATTTTTTCTTCCAGTTCATCATCTTTTATCACCATATCTTCCGGTGTCAGAATGATCACTTTTACATAATCCGGAACAAACGGACATTTGCTTGATCCCGTATTAAATATCTCGCTTCCGCAATCTCTGTACTTTTTCATTTTTATCTACAATTAGGTTTCTTTACTTTTATCTCCAAATCCAATATATCTATTCCGTCAAACAAATCCGCAAAAGGCTTTTTCCCGTCAGAACCATAAACCCCTCGACTGCCATACCTCATATTATCCACATACCGGTGCGGCACGACATTTTTAGATCCAAAATCAAACCTTTGGTCTTTGGCTAATTCTAAAATAAAATGTTCGTAAACAGGATGTAAGATTTCTTTGTAAGAAATAGCAAGCCTCTGATCGTTGGTATAATCAGATAACGTGCGAGTAGCTATCATCAGGTCAATATTTGCTTTACAATATAGATCGGGATCGCCTTTATCTTCTTCAAATGGGGTAAAAAGAGCAAGAAGTGGCCATTTGCCCGATTCAGTGATAGGGGATTTGCTTAATATCTCCATTTCCCGTGCTATTTGCGCCCATTCCCCAAATAGAAAATTTATTTCTATCCCAACACTTATAGAAGTATTACGGCTAATATCCTTGAATATATCTACGATATTTATCATATCCCCATCTTATTCATAAATTCCAGTAAATGCTCATCAAAAAAATATCCGCCATAATCATCTCTATGATCATATAGATAATCAGATATATACCTATTCATATAGACCATCTGATTCCATGCGTTTATCATTTTGATATTACATGGCGAAATTTTATTGGAAGAGCTTTCCTCTACATTGCCAATAGGCGTAGCCTGTGTTTGATTCTTTCTCAGATAGAAGAAGAATACATAGTAGGCAACCGGAGATACCTTCCGATTACCTACCTGTTCGACCAACATGTTCTTTAGATTATCCCATTTTTCTTCGCCTTCTCCACTTTCGATATACCCAACAAACTTTTTTGCATTATCATAACCTAATATTTTACGATAAAATTCAAGTTCATATTGAGCAATCAAGGACTTAAGTTCGTAATTGGAAGCCTCATTAGTCTTTGATGGCACGCCAGTACACGAAATCACTCCTTCTATATGAAGTTCACCTGTGAAAAATGTCTCATCTATAAGCATGATTTACTGTTTTTTATTTTTTGATTTGATCAAGCCGCTCATACCATATTTTGTAATAGCCTCTTCTATTTCAGGAGTAGAGGCTATTTTACCCTCATTTATAAACATGATTGCGACAGGAAGAGAAACATAATCCTTATCTCCGATTTCATGATGTTTAGCCTTAATATAGGTAACTTCATATACATCCGAAGGTTCAAACCTGTAACTCTTTGCATCATTTTTATTTACTTTTCCTCTTTTCATTATATTAATCTCCTATTCCTTTAGATGAATCAATAGCTTCTTTGATAGTGGCATAAGAACCCTTGACGAATGCAGTCTTGTAATTCGACTTAATATAAGCCAACAATCTTTTTTCGCCGATCATTGTCACTTGGTTCTTCTGGAAATCGTCATTGACCCAACCGAACGTAATAGATAATCCTACATAGTCACGGATATTCAGATATCTAAAATCGCCCAATACAAATTCACCTTCCGTGATGGAAGTGGATGGCCGGATCTGGACTCCCGAAATAAGAGATCCATCCTGTAATGTAAAAGGCGGGAAGAGATACTGGCCATTAGCATCTTTTGTCAGCTTCATATTCGCCAAATCAATAGGATTAACGCGGACGACATTTGGAGCATAATTCATTTTAGATGTCGAAACAACTTGTGTATAAGCTGCTATAATAGCATCAAAGTTGTTCGGTTTGTCCACCTTGATACTGGTTAATGAATATTCGGGGATATCTGTGAAAACACCTTTTATTTCTCCATCAGAGCCAGAACCATATAAAATCCCATTTTCCTCTTCAATACCGATTTTATTAATAATTTCAGCTTGAACCTCTGCCACTAACTGGGGAAGATCAGTTAATGTTTCTTCCGTCAGCGTAGCTGTCAATGCCACCTTCCCTGCATTAACAACAACTTCCTTGATTGTTGCAGTCATTGAAGGCTTTAATCCGCCTTCAGGAACCCATTCGGCATCTCCTGTAGAATCCTTAAGCTCTGTATATACCAATGTCCGAGCATTGATAGTCGCGACATTAGCGAATTGTCTGATTTCGCTTTCAGCCATAGGCGGCGCGGAAATAGTAGGATCAAATACAACTCCAGGACTCAGCGTCACACCGGATGCGGCCGTCACAGTTGATGTAATAGGCGTATTAGCCTTGACAACAAGATTAAATTGTTTTTTATAGCCAGGAGAAGATTTGCAAGCCGCCTTTAAGTCCACCATTTCTCTTCCGCTTTGATCTTTTGTGATATATTCTTTCACCTGTTCCCGGATCTGCTCATCTATTGATTTTAAACGAAATTCTCCAGACGGGGTTTTATCCATAGCTCCTTTGATTCTAACAAGCTGTTCACAAACCTCTTTCTTGAAGTTTTCAAAGTCTTTCTTATCAATCTTATCCGACATGTTCTTTTCATTCAATTGCTTGAACTCATTTATCAAATCGTTAATCTGCTTGAGATATTCCGGTTTTCCTAACTCGTCTTTCAAAAACTTCACATTCAACTCTTCCAGTTTGTCATCCAGCCCCTTGAAAAACTTTTTCTGATCATCATCAAGCGTAGATTCGTCGATAAAAGCCATTAAACCAAGACCAGACAACAACACACCACCAGCCACAGGATTAGCGGCAAGAGTAAATACCGCAATTAGTGACAATGCCATAATTGCAAATAAAGAACAGGAAAGTTTAAATCTTTCTTTTCTTCCTCTCATGCTGTTTTGAAACAGTACTCTTAAATACTTTCTCATCTTTCTACTTCTTTTAGTTGTTATTTAAATTTCACATTATGGAATAAGCTTTTCTTTGGGTTTACGGCGGCTTGATCTTGTGCAAGTGAACGAAGCCTACTTTTCATATCTTCCTCCGGCTTGATTAGCATAAGTGCCTTAAACTTTGAGAATAAGCCCAATATTTCTGTTTTCTTTTTAATGGATAATCCCTGCAAACTATTTTCAATTTCGCTATGTAGTTCAATAACTTTATCTTCTACTTCTTCCGCAGTTTTTAAACCTGTATAATAAGTTTCTCCATTACAACCTATAGAAACAGCAGATATTTCATACAATACGACTTCTTTTACAATAAAGGCATCTTTCTCCGAATCATAGTCTACTTTGTCCCAAACGTAAGAATAGCCGATAGAAAATTGATTGATTGTGCCAGATTCTAGCTGGGTAATTTCTCTATCCCCTAAATCAATTTTATCAATATCTGCCTCAAAATATAATCCTTTATCATCCTCAATTAATGTAACAATTTTACCTACCGGTTCATTCATGTTATGCATCCATAGGTGGATGATCTTATCATTTGCATTACTTTGAGGCCCTCTTTCTTGTATACTTTTTGAGAAACATCCTTTTATTAAGATATCGCCAGCTTTATCCTTGTTCCCAAAAATAGCAGCATATCCAGAAATTCTGCGACTCTCAGAATTGATCGTTATATCTTTGGTCTCAAAAGAAAAAGCCTTATACTGCATTCCTATTGATTCTTTTTTCTTATTTTTCAGTTTGTGTGCCATTCTGTATATTATTTTCTATTGATTGAGATTCTTGTTTAAAGTCACCTTCAGGATTGTCCGGATCTATATCTATATAATTAGCTACTTCTTTCCTGGATTCGGACAATGTTATGATACCATCATTGTATAAATTACGAACCGCATTAGAAGCAAGAGATAAAGCACTTGCAGCACTTTTCTTATCTTCCTGGAGCACGGATATATGAGAATAATCCAATCTTATAATTATCTCATCATCCCCTGCTATAGCCTTTGTTAGGGCTTCGCAATAATTCTCAGAATCAGGTATGATCAAGTCTTGATAGGCATCTCGTTTTGCTCCGTTCTGATTGTCGTATGTGCTATCTGATATCAAAACATTAGGATTTATCCCCAATGAATTGCAGATGGTATTACGACACTCTTTATCTTCTTGATATAATTTTAAATCTTCCGAATTGCCCGTAATTGGGACCCATTTTACATTTGCGGTAGTAACAAGGACTGAAAAAAGTTTACCTACAACACCATATTTACGCTTAAAACTTTCATTTAGTTTGTCAATCTCCCCTGGAGTAAGAGAATTATCCCCATATATATCACCATTGGCATCGTTACACAATACGCCTTTGGGACCACCATCAACGATCAATGTTCCTCTTGCAATCATTTGAGCAATCCAATTGTTAACCGGCCTAGTAAGAGAGTCTGTTATATGGATATAAGACAACTCTTTTTCAGTTACATTAATATTAGCACTCGCATCAGATACAACAAAATATTCATCACTCTCTATATAGATATTCTCACTCCCCCATTCAATCCATGCCTTTTTTATAACTTCCTCTAATCTTGATTTCTTCCATATGTTAGCATCTACTTCAGCGTGGAAAAGCTCAGGGGGAATAATCCACATCGAAACCGGTATTTCAGATCTCAAAGCTCTAAATGTATAAATAGGGCAAAAGCCAAAAGTTTTGAGGGTGATTTCAACCTGCTTATTAAATTGCTTTCCACTTTGAATTGGGTTAGGCTGTTTAAGCAAGGTCCTTATCTTATTGTATTTATTATCTCCATCCAAATGCTCATTATCCTCTTTATCCGTCACATAAAATCGCCCGTTAGAAAACATAGAACCGCATCTCTCAACAACAGTTGCAAAAGGAGTGCAGGCTATTAAGGCCTTTCTTTTGTCAGCAAGGTTAAGCATATCAAAAACGTCAGATTTGCCACCAATAATTTGTTGTAGTCCTTTTGATAATGCATTTATATACCAAATGTTCCCTGCTTGATCTTTTTCTACGGCATTCACATTACCTACCATAGAAAAAGATTTCGAACTGCTATTCCAGTTAGATTTCCAAAAAGCAAGTTTTTGTAATAAAGGATATTTCATTTTTGTACAAACAAAAAGAGCCATCCCCAGTATTTCTACTGAGAATGGCTCTTAGGCTCTTTATTTTCTTTTATACGCTACAAATATAGTGCTTATTTTCAGATGAACAAACAATTAAGAATAAAATCTATCCGACATATAAGCCCCTCTTAACCCTTTCTGATAATGCCGCTAATGAATTTATAGCTTCTATGTTATTCTTATCCTTGTAGTCAAGGATGTTTTCAATAAACGCTTCAAAAAGAATATCCGTATCATAATCACTTGGGATGAATATGTTGTTCTGGATATAATCGATATGAGCAGATATCCTTTTTTGAGGGTCTAGGAAAGGCTTTCTGCCTCTAACATCTTGGACATGATCCTTTAAATTTTTGACATAGGCCGCAAGTGAAGGATCGCATTCCACCTGAACTCTATCACCTGGAACAATCAACGAGGATACCTCAAGCTCATCTATAATGGTATCAGATAACATTGCCCTTGTGACATAGCATTTGTTATCTTTAAATATAACCCTGACAAACACGGATTGCGAATTGATGGAAGGGTTGATTTCGACCATGCCATATCCTTCAGACAAGTCGACCTTTGACTTGTCATAATACTTTATAGAGGTCTCAGAAATCTTATTTCTACTTCTTCTAAGAGAAAACTTCGTGTACTCTTTATTAAAAGCCTCCGTTATAAAATATCGCTTCGTATCACTAAAATGGCCGTATTGCTCATATGTCTGCCCTGTATCTTTATTTTTAACCCTCTGTTTCAAGATCGCTCCGTTCACATCCTTCTTGACACGAGAGTAGTCATTTATCGAAATCTTGCAACTTTCATCTATTCTAATATCTATACTTTTTATAGCGCCAGCATAAATGGCATTGATAAATTCCCCCGACATGGCGACAGATGGATTTACTCTGGGCATCCTCTCTTCGACGACAAATGATTTTTCCAGACCATCCTTAAATTTGTCAAAAAAAGAGAGTTTATCATCATCGATTGTATTACCGCTCTTTGTCGACACATCCCCATATAGATACACCTTGTCGTTATAACCAATATCCTTGAGGTATTCCACCGCTGCCTCAGAAGCTTTAGAAGCCGTATTAAAAGGATCTTCTGCCGGTATCTCGTGAACTTGTCTTGCGCTATTTACATCGCCCGTAATAATTTGCCAGAATCCGATTGATATATATGGTAGCACATTGTTGTCTATAGTTATATGGATAGGATAACGTTCATCGTACTCGCAACGACCGACGTGCTTGCCAATTTCGAAGTTTCTGAAGAACTCCCCTCCGGTCTTAACGGTCCCCCATTCCCCCAGCGCGTATACTTGATAATACGCGTAATCATTTACTTTATCTTTTTCAAAGTCGGCTATCACTTGGGCATCATAAAAACCATAGCTCCCATCAGGAGAACCTACTACCCAGAAATTATTAAGATAAGTAGACCGCATAATCACTATATCAGGGTTATGTGTATCGTATTCTTTTGTTCGAGGATTAAATATTAACTTAGCGGAATTAGTCCATTTCTGGGCGATTTCAGAATATTCTTTTTTTAATATCTTCCCTGTTAGATTATCTTTTAATTTCCCGTAAAGATGATTGTCAACTTCCACCAATTTCTCCTGCTCAAATATATTCTTCTTAATCCAGTGGTCTTCGGATATGGGGTTAAATGCAGCAATGATCTTTTGTCCCTTCCTACCTCTAAGGCGCTTCCTTATCTGCTTAAAGTCACTTTCATCAAATTCGGATATTTCTTCGCAGAATACATATTGGTAACTTTCAAGGCCTTTTATTTTTTCGGGGTCATCCAAGCCTTTGAAAGTGATATATGAACCATTAAAGCACCTTATCTGCCCCTCTACCGGCTTAAAGAATGCGCCAAGTTTTAAGCCTCCTATAGCCTCCTGAATACTCTTATATATACTATCCGATATAGTAGCTCCAGTTTTTCTAAACACCATCGTGTTATATCCATTCTCAATACACTCCAACACAATAGCTTGCGAAATCGAAAAAGATTTAGCAGAAGAAGATCCACCGTATAGGAAGATAAACCTATTGTCATCATTCTTAAGAGCAACTCTTAAATGATGAAAATTGGGATTGAACCTCTTATAGCTTATTACCTTCTTATCCACAAAAATCTAAAATTTAGAATACATATAAAATTATAAACCCCGATATTTTTCTAAAAAAGCGAATACAAATCTTAAATATAGAACATTAATCAATACCGGTATCAATCTGGACAAGGGCATTTCTTAAATCTAAAACGGTTGGTTCGTCATATCCGAGCATCTTGCAAATACGCTCTATAGCTTTAATCTTATCATATAATTCGACCTTAACATATTCCACATCTATAATTTCGGGATCTTCATTAGTTCCGACATTTTTCTTTAATATTTTGGTGGATATACTTTTGATCGAAGACTTTTGCTTTTCGGTAAGTGACTCAAAGTCCTTACGTTCTATCCATGTGTTATGCAGATGAGCTATAGAGGAGAATGCAATGTTTGATAGTTCTGCCAATATTCTATCTTTTGTAAGATCAGATTGTTCTTTTTGCTCATCTTGTAACTCTTTAACCCTTGTAGCAACCTTGTTGTCTTTAAGCAATTTAGAAGACACTTCCCATATCGTTTTATCTGACATTTTACCGCACGAATAAGCCCGCCGATAAGCCTCCGAAGCGTTGCCACATTCTATGTAATAGTTACAAAAGTTTTCCTGTTTGATTGTAAGTTTCATTTTCCCATTACGATTTTGATTTCTTTTTTACACTTTTTGCACCAGCAGTAATAAGATCCAATACTGCCATAATCATAATGCCCTATCCAGTTGCCATGAATAGGACAAAACACATCAACTTGCTTCTTTTGGGGTATAAAAGGCCCTTGCTGTGAAGACATAAAATACTATTTTAAAATTAGGCCTTTGCACAAAATTACAAATTAATCCTCATATCAACAATACATTGTTGATAAAATATCTTTTCGTAGTTACCTTTGCCCGAAAAAACATGAGCGAAGAATTAAAACAGCTAATAGCCTGGTTTGAAAACTACCAAGTGACGTTTAACGAGATCCGGTTAAGCGAGTGTGAGAATATATTTGATTTGAGAAAGTACATCGATGTGCATGCCAGATCGGTTAAAAGGAATTGGGATAATCCGACCTTCGCAAGTGATATACTGAGGTTGCAGAGGCTTAAGAAGGTGTTGGAGGAAAGAGGATAAAGTGATAAACAATGTTAAATATTACATTTTACCTTATTTTTATTGACATTCTATTTGGTGTCAACAAAATAATTCGTATCTTTGCAGTGTAATCAAAAAACAGGACGTGGGGGCAACACGATAAATTCTGCAAAAAGAAAATGAAATCAATAGTAGTTCCAACATTAGAAGAAGCAATCGAACTTGTTCATACCGGCAAAATCTTCGACTTTAAATTTGAAATAAACGGCTGGTATACCACATTAAACGGTTTTGAGTATGTCATTGACGGGACAACATACAATATGCCTGAATTGAGAAAAATATCCCCCGAAGCCGATCAGGAAGTAAATAGACTAGAGGAACATATTGCAAAACAGTACGTGGCCTATATGGAGAGAGAAAAAACTGCTCCTCAGGTAAAGGCTATGGAGTCATTTTTAAACAAATCTAAAAAGTACAAAAAACAATCTCCGAAGTTTTGGGCTTAAAGATTGATTTTACAAATAAACTGACTATATTTGTATAATCTTACTACTATATGTAGTAGGTTAACGTAATTAGAATGCCTGGGCAGTGATGTTCGGGCATTCCTTTTTTATACAGGAATCGAAGTATTAGACTTACCGACAAATGTTTCATTGTGTTAAATATTTCATTTCACCTTAATTTTATTGACATTTTATTTGATGTCAATAGAATAATTTATATCTTTGCAGTGTAATCAAAAACAAAGAAGTGGGGGCAACACGATAAATACTGCGATAAAAAAAGATGAAAACAAATATTGATAGCAGAACATTTGACATTGCTAAAGTAACTTTTAACGGAGAATTAAAGCAGATCGAGGATCTTAACTGGAATGAGCTAACCCCATCTACAAAGGCTAGACTACTGAAGTTTATGTCTGATTTATTGATACTTAAATCTGATTATATCCTAACAGATCATCAGAAAATGGTTATAGACCATGCGAAGGTAGGTTAATTAAATATATAGGTGAAGCGAAAACAATTTAGTGTTTTGACCGCTGATCCGGAATCAATCAACGAAATTTCTTTTTATATGATAAGAGAAGAAATAGGCTCAAAAATAGCCCAGCTGCGAAAGGAAGCCGGGCTGTCACAGCGCGATCTGGCCGATAAAGCCGGTTTGACGCAAAACACCATCTACAAAATCGAAAATGGCAAATTTTCAGTTGGAATAGATGTTCTCGACAGAGTAGCTAAAGCCTTGAATCGAAAAATAGATATCGTTTAATCGGAGGGCGTGAGCAGAAAAATAAAGCCGGAGGTTATTCCGGCTTTTTATTTTTATGTATGTTTTGTAAGATAGGCCAATTCATATTTACAAAGATACTCCTTTATCCTATCCGCCTGAGCTTTCTTTATGTGGCAAAAGGATATGTATTTTCTAAATTTTTCCATTCCAAAATTACCAAGAGCCTCACCGAAAGAAGTATTCATGAATAACGTTGGAATAGAATCAACTCCCGTCATATCAATAACAAGCATCTGGTTTGAATTGATTGCACTTTCTATATGCGGGTACAAGGCCGCGCCAGCATCAGGATAACTTTTCCCTTCTAACAAACTCGCAATATTAATCAGTCTCATACGCATAATATTTATAAAGTAAAACTTCCGAACTCAAAATCTTGTTCAAAGGAATCGAATTCGATGCCTTTGAAGTGTCACTATGACTATTCTTTAGTATGTCCATTTTCGTCAAACTCAAACGGAAGTTCCATTTGTCCAATTTGGCGCATCTTCATCTTCTTAAAATTATCACAGAATTGCTTCATATTGTCAGATACTTGAAACAATGTGATTACCTTGTTTATTTGCTTTTCAAGGTTAGGTTCTCCGACATCAATTGTTAGAAGTTGATGGTAGCGATTTGTTCTATTGCCCGCTTCACTTTTTGGTGTTTTCTTTTTAAGCTCTTCCAGTACACCATTTGGTAGTTCTTCATAAACAAATGTATTAGTCCATTTTCCTATGATTCCTGGCCTTTTCTTAATACCATTTACTGTATAGTCCCATCCGTTCAATCTGAATAACTCTTTGTAGAATATGTCGGGAAAACGTTTCTGCCAAGGGAGTAATTCTTCCGAAATGTACGCCTTTAGAATCTTTTGAAGCTCATCTTTTTCTCGTTCATATTGATAACCGGTTGCTTCATCTACCAACGCAACAATACCAACCTTTGCAACAGATCGAATTATTGTATTAGCACTTTTCATTATTGTTTCATCTATGTGTGAGCCGGTTTCACTTGCCTTCAAAATAGCATCGCATAGATCAACGAGTAATGTCACCTCATACCCGTAAGTCTTTGATTGTGAGCCTCCCGATGTGGGCCTATAAAAAGGTATGGGATTATTCAATTTATCTAAAACACTTACAGAGCCGGTTTTGAAAGAGGAAATAATAGGAGTTATTTCAGAATTATTGACGAACTTGTTTAGCCATACCCCACTTGTTGCATTAGATCCTAATGCTTTTTGTATTCCACGGCCAGAAAAAACTCTTGTTCCATCTTCAAGTACATAACAAGGTATCTCCAGTTCGCCTAAATGAAGAGGCGTTTTGTCTGAACCATATTTTGATTTTAAAATTTTTTCTTCCATAATATATATTCTCACTTCACATGCAAATATACTATTTTCCTATCAAATCACCTTCTCCCCTACATCCTGTATTCGCAGGTGTAGGACTTGCTGGAGTGGTGGTAGTGCCAGAGGAAGATAGGCTTGTACTACTCTTTTATCAACGAAAGTTCAGTAGTTCCTTTTAAATATTTCTGTATAGGATCATTTTCATCAAACTGCACGATCATATCTTCATCTGAAATAATTTTGCAGCTAATATCCTTGTTTTTATGTTTTAATTTTATGTCGGGGTATTTATAGTCATATTTGCCTTGTTTGCTGAAGATTTCCGTTGTTCCACTCGATCCAAATGAATAAAGACTTATTTTATATTCGGAAGAATTAAATCTAATCTTACACCATCCTTGATGATTCCAAGTCGTACCAACAAGTGAAGGGACAAATTCATCACTATTATCGTCTGTGCAGGATGTACACAAAACTAAGACCATTAAAAAGATTGCATAAATATTTTTTTTCATGACTATATATTATTTGATTTTCTTAAGTTACATGTATGACACAACAATTGCAAGTTCCGGAAAGTAGTAGCTCCTCCTTTAGAGATTGGAATAATATGATCAAATTCAAGATTCTCATTACTTCCACATATACAACATTTACCTCCATCTCTATTCCATACCGCCGAAGCAACGTCCATAGGTATGGTAGTTCTATTCCCGTCTTTCTTTGTATAATAATTGAATATCTTACCTTCTGATATTAATTCGTCTAATGTCTCTCGCTCAATAAGCTTTTTTCTTTCTTTTTTATAAATCGACTCCTTTATTTCTTCTTTTTGCAAAGATTCTATGACTGCACTTTTTTCTTCTGGTTTATATTTCCTTATCCTGCAAATAACCTCCCCTTTCTCAATAAGTTTGTTTTTATCGAACTCAAAAATACCGCATACAGGACTCTGTATAATTGTTCTTTCTTGCATATAGACAGGTACATTATCGTATCTAAGCGTTATTAATGGATCATTTACATTTATCCAATTATAATTACTTTTACTTTTATCAAATTCTCGGTTAAAAGAACAGGTTGATATTTCATCTTGGTATATAATATAGAAATAATCATCATCTTCTTTCACCTCATATTCAATCCTATTTTGGCGTTCATATTCAGATTTTGAAGCAGAATAATTATCATTGTCATTTTGACAATCCGATAATTGTTTTTTTAACAATTCTATTTTTTCAATCAATACAGAATATGTTTCATCATACGTATACTCTCGTTCTTGTATGACAATAGACATGCCTTTCTCGTTATCATAATCGTCATTATCATAATCATATATAAATTCACAAACGCCATCTAAATCCTCAAAATAAAGCTCAAATCGACACCTTGTTTTAGGGGAGACTTTAATCTCGTGATTATTACATTTGTTTATTTTTGAATAATCATCGCATAAACCAACAGGTTCGTGCACAAATCCATTACTATCTTTGATTTTAAAATCAGACTTATCTATATTAATACTTTTATTGCTTATATTTTCAAACACAAAAACAATAGAAGTACAAACAAATGTAGTATTCCTTCTTATAGACAATGACTTACTTATAAAAACACAATCCTTTTCATCTGGACAAATCAAAAAACACCTGCTATTTTCATGAATAGATATAGAAACTATTTCAATGGACACTTTTTCGCCTATCTTTTTTATCGTGTGTTTCAATATATTATTGTTCTTGTATACTACAGGAGCTTCTTTTTTTGAAGATGTTTTATTTTTTAGCTTATTCTTAAGGTTACATATTTCAGTTTCATATGAATCTATCAATTTCGCTAAATCCGACTTGGATTTTTCTAAATCTGATAGTTGAGATTCTACCAAGCTGTATCGCCTCTTTTCTACTTCAACACTTTCAGATAAACAGGCATTTTCTTTTTGAAGTCTTTCTATAACTAATAGATTTTCATCTATCTTACTATTTAATAAACTAATCTGATTTTCTTTATTATATAAATCATTTTCCAAACTACATTTTAATTCATCATACTGCTGTTTAGGTACAGTATTATCTTTTTTAAACGAAAATAGAGCCATTATTATATTTTTTGTGCAAAAATAGTGATGAATACATATTCCCTAAATTGCATTACACAATGTTTGACAACATATTACTCAAGTTTAATCTTGATATCCTTGCCACAGTGAGGACAGGTAAGGGATAGAAAATCTTTCTTGGGGTGCTCGAATAGTTCAGATACATCACAGCCGATTGCATCAGCGATACGTTGTAAGACTTCAACAGAGGGATTGCCATTTATATGTTGAGATAGCCCTGTTGGAGATATTTCCATTCTCTTGGCAACCTCTCTAACTTCCAACCCATAATCTTTGATTGTCCTCTTAATATTTAAACCCATAGCTTTATTTATTGATTTGATGCAAAAATATAGAGAAAAGATCAATCAAAGTGATAGCTTTGATTAAATAAGGTTAAAACTAAGTTATCGGTTCATTTTTCAATTGCACAATCAAAGTGATAGCTTTATATTTGCAGCATCAAATTAAAGCAATAACTAATAAACAATATACAGAAATGGAAGCACCAAAGTACAACAAAGCAAGAATCATGAAATCCGCTTGGTCAATGTTCAAGGCTGGCAAGAAGTACCGCAATCACGTATTGACGTTCGGAGAATGCCTAAAAGAGGCTTGGAAGGATGAAAGAAGTTCTTATGACAAGGCGATGAAGATGTACCAGCTTTTCAACTTGAATAAGAAGCAATGCGAAAGCCGGGATGCTAAACGCAATGTTAGTACTTGTTCTATGGCTTTCATGGCTAACACACTGACAAATTACTATGCTAACAATAGATATAATGGAGATTAATATTATGACAACATTAGATGTACTAAAAGGAATCCAGCGGATCATGATCGAGAAACTGATCGCAAAGAGTGACATTATAATATCTGTCTCTTCCCGGCCGGGAAGATCGGAGTTATCTATCTATGTGCAGAATACCGATTATGTGGTTCTGGCGCATGAAATATTTATCGACGATACTGGGATTGACTTTAAAGAAGAAAATCGAAAGGCGTACGTTCGAATCTGGGAAACAATCAATAAGCATACAAGAATATCTGTCGCTTCATAATATTGCTACATAAAACAAGATAAATCTGCATGTTGGGGCTTCGTGCCCGGCGTATCACGTTTGGATGTCCCGCCGGTAATATCGCCGGCGGGTTAGTGGACAAATTGAAAAGGCAGACGCAAATTTGACGCAAATAATTAATGCAAGAATATAAATATATAATAATCAATACACTAAACAAGCAAGAATAAAGACTGGCAGTCTGAAGGTGATCGGTTCGAGTCCGATATGCTCCACAACCTTATGACAAATAACAAAAAAGGCATTCATTTCTGAATGCCTTTTTTGTTATTTCTATCTTATTTCTTCGCAGTTGCCAACTCCGTTTCAATCGGATCGTCGTACTGTTCCTGCAATTTATTCAGTTCGATTTTCAGACTGTCGATCAAGGCTTCATTGCCCGGTTCATTATAGATATTATGCATTTCCATCGGATCGTTTTGCAGATCATAAAGTTCCCACACATCGATATCATTATAGAAATGGATTAATTTATAGCGGTCGGTACGAACACCATAATGACGTTTTACAGCGTGTTCCGCCGGATACTCGTAAAAATGATAATATAAAGAAGTACGCCAATCTTTCGGCTTTTCACCTTTCAACAAAGGCAAATAAGAAGCACCCTGGATATCTTCGGGAACAGGGACGCCAGCCACTTGAAGGAAAGTCGCTGCATGGTCGATATTCTGGACCATTCCGGGGATGTCGCCTTTAACACCGCCGGGAAAACGAACCAACATCGGTGTACGGAAAGATTCTTCATACATGAAACGTTTGTCGAACCAGCCATGTTCACCCATATAGAATCCCTGGTCGGAAGTATAAACGATAATAGTATTTTCCAATAAACCGCTTTTCTCCATATAATCCAACACACGCCCCACATTACGGTCTACGGAATGGATCACACGCATATAATCGTGCATGTACTGTTGGTATTTCCATTCAGCCAACGCCTTCCCCGTCAACTTCTGTTCCTTGAATTTCTTAATAATAGGATCATAATGTTTGTCCCAAGCTGCCTTTTGAGCCGGAGTCATCCGGTTATATAAATTACGGCCATTTTCTTCAAGGCCGGTAGTCGTATGAATCTCATTTTCCTTATCTGCCATCTTCAAGTCATAGACGAGATCCATATCCTTGATAATATTCATTTCCTGTTCGGATGCGGCAATACGTCCTTCATATTTGTCATAAAATGTTTCGGGAACCGGGTAAACGACATCTTCATACAAATCCAAATCACAGGTATCCGGCATCCAGGTACGATGGGGCGCTTTGTGGTGGAGCAAGAGACAGAAAGGTTTATTCTTATCACGTTTGTTATCCAGCCAGTCCAAAGCTAAGTCCGTCGTGATGTTCGTAGCATAGCCTTCGATCTGCTTTTTCTCTCCGTTATCGATAAAGTACGGATTATAATAATCCCCCTGTCCGATCAAGATATTCCAGTAATCGAAACCGGTAGGATCGGAAGTCAAATGCCACTTCCCTACAACTGCAGTCTGATAGCCGGCTTGTTGCAACAACTTCGGGAATGTCTGCTGGCTGCCGTTAAAACGTTTCGTATTGTCGGTAAAGCCATTCTTATGGCTATGCTTGCCCGTCAGTAAACAGGCACGACTGGGACCGCTCAAAGAGTTGGCGACGAAACTGTTCGTAAACCGTACGCCTTCATTAGCAATCCGGTCGATATTCGGAGTTTCAATAAAACGATGATCGTAAGCACTAATTGTCTGATAAGAATGATCATCGCACATGATATAGAGAATATTCATAGGCTTCTCCGACACCCCTTTTTTGTCCTTTTGGACACAGGCAGGAAGAGTTACGGCTGCCAAACCTGTCAAAAGAAATAGTTGATTAGTTTTCATGATACATTATGTTTTTTGTCTGGATTTGGCAAAATTAAACAGAGCGAACGGAATAATCACTATCCGGACTAAAAAATATATAAAAAAGTCCCGAAACTTTATTCCGGGACTTTCCTTTACCTCTTACCTTATCTTATTTGTCATAATACGGCAATTTGTACGGATTTCTGTATTCGTACCAGTACAAACGATGTGATTCGGCTTCCCTATCGCCATTAAAGCTCAACGTTGCCGGATCCCAATGAACAGGACGTCCCAGTTCACGGGCAATGTTTTGCAAGCAGCAAAGCGTATTCGTACTACAACCGACTTCAACCGGAGCAATCGGATTCCGGCGTGAACGGACGCAATCGATAAAGTTCTGCATATGCGGAGAGCTTACTTCATATTCTCCCTTCCTGACTTTCTTTTCCTCTTTCGGCAACAAGGAAGGATCGGAACATTCGATATAACCGCGAGCTACTTTCAACCACCCCTTATCACCGATAAACTTGATACCTTGCGCGTTGGCATTATCTTCACGATAAGGTTGTTCGGTCATCACAATACCATTAGCATATTTCATCGTCGCATATTCTGTACCTTCATATCCTTTCGGGATAAACTCTACTGGACCGGAGCCGTCCATACCGATTGCCGCCTGTGCAATATCGAACATATGAGCCCCCCAATCGGCTGTATACCCGTTTCCGGTTTCCTGATACCAGCGCCATGCCCCCCACAACTTCTCGTTCTGTTCGGGTTCAAGAGAGATAGGAGGACAAAGATCTGGATGATAATGAATCTTCGGATCGTTCAACGGTCCCATCCACTGATTGAAATTCAGATTACCAGGGACATCCATTTCCGGCAAGTCCAATGGCTTGGGTGGTTCGCCAACACGGGCGTATATCTTTTCGATATGGCCGATCTTACCGGCACGAACCAAGGCGATCGCATCCTGGAACTCCTTGCTCGAACGCTGCTGGCTACCGATCTGGAACACACGATTATTATCGCGTACGGCACGAGCGACAGCCAAACCTTCCGTAATCGTATAAGCCAACGGCTTCTGACAATAAACATCCTTGCCGCTCTGACAAGCATGGATAGCAACCAATGCATGCCAGTGGTCAGGTGTTGCCACTTCAATCACGTCGATATCCTTACGGTCCAGCACATCTTCATAAAATTCATACATATCGCAACGGGGAGCCACATTCAGAGACTTCTGCCAAGCTTCGACACGACGTTTGAAACGTTCACGTTTCAAAGAATCCACGTCACAACAGGCAGCAACCTGCACCCCAGGACAAGTAGAAAAACTCTTGAAATCGGATAAACCTTGTTGCCCTAATCCGACAAACCCCAAAACGACACGATCACTCGGTGCGATACGCACCCCATTTACAGCCCAGCTGGGCAGGATAGTCAAACTTGCCAATCCAAGAGCGGAAAGGCCGAGAAACTCTCGACGGGTTACACCCTTCTTAGTGTTTTCTTTCATGGTAATTCAAAATATATTGGACTAAAAAATTATTCGGACAAATATAACTATTAAATATCAAAATAACACCTCTATCCCATCTAATTTGAATTAATGGGGCATATTTTGGAAATTCCCCGCAAGAGTAATATTTTTTAACATTCTATTTGATAGCAAATTTTCTGATTAAGGTATCAAAATGACATTAGAGGAAAGAGGGTAGAAAAAAGGGTTCTTTTGGTGTGATTGCCCTATAGAAAAGATGTCGTTTATTAAAAAATTATGGCTTTCCATTTCATAATCATGAATCAGGAAAGCCATAACGATATATCAAAATACGTTTGTATCAGAAAGCGTAACCGAAACCGACGTTCAGGTAAATCGGATACATGGCGAAAGTAATCGTATCGAAATCTTTCTGAAAGATATCATTCAATCCCCAAGTCAGGTCTGCATAGACATTCAAATGCTTAAAAGCACGCCATTCGGCACCTAACTGCGCACCCCATTGGAAACGGCGAAGGTTTTTCGAGAAGTCATAAGGGGCATTTTTTCCATCGGCAAAAACGACCTTATTACCGGTAGGATCGCCTTCGCGCAAATAACCATCATACACGTTTCCGGAAAAATCACCCTCCAACATATACGCAAAATACGGTCCCAGATTCATACTGAAACGACGATTAAACTGATGAGTAGCCAAAACCGGAAAAGACAGATATGTACTCTTTACATTCGTCTTCACATATCCGGTCCAGTTTCCTTTTATGCGTTCGCCGCCTTCACCGATAATTTCCATTCCATAGTTTTTCACTTTGGCATTCGTTTTCATCCCTTTGCTATCCAAACGAATACCGATTCTCATTCCCCATTTCTTTTCTTGATCGAACCACTTTGTCACATTTCCTTCTATCGCAACAGCCATAGTAGGATTATACCCCGTTATATCACGAATCTCGACGGGTAAAGGTATCGGAGCCGTTCCTCCTATGTTAAAGCCGGCTTTTACCTCATACTCCAAACCGATCAATGCAGAATTGATAATTCCCTTATTCCGGTCTTCTTGTCCAAAAACCGAAAACGTTACCAGCAACAAGGCCAGTACACAAATTGATACAATATTCTTTCTCATCACAATAATCTTTTTTAATCTGCTGCATGAATCAGTTCCACTTCATCGATATACAATGTACTGCCGACAGCACCTCTGAAATAATCCCCTTCAATACTGGAAGAAAAGACAATAGCCACATTATATTTACCAGCTTTCAGTTTATCTTTATCCACAATCTTTCCAGTCTTTGTCACAAATGGCAAATAAAACTCCGTCCACTCATCCGTTTCCTTCCGGTCTTTCTCATCAATGCGAGCTATGGATATCAAATTAGGATGATCAAAACGGTTCGTTGCATCCAATGTTTTTGTCTTTTCATCTGTCTCGTAAAAGATTGCATAAATATCCCACGTATCCTTTTTATCTTTTACAATATTTCCATTCTCATCTTTATAAACTTCACCTGCCTTATACTTATAATACCCCTTCAAGTAGGTCGGTATATGCTCGAACGGAACTCCGAACATTGTTGCTTTCAATGGGTCGGTCAATGCGTTCC